>Ga0160502_100019_pt1 | contig 284329 bp, 267 predicted proteins | sample DIDnMG_14_FD_108237 | JGI IMG/M metagenome (GOLD analysis project Ga0160502, IMG submission 108237) | Enriched soil microbial communities from UW Madison campus, WI, USA - DID2933_E24_Xylan MG | ecosystem: Environmental > Terrestrial > Soil > Unclassified | place: USA: Madison, Wisconsin... | reverse complement strand
ATTCCGAACAGAGAAGTTAAGCCCGCCTGCGCAGATGGTACTGCAATCCTGTGGGAGAGTATGTCGCCGCCTTTCTTTTGAAAACCCTATCCAAACGGATAGGGTTTTTTGTTTTATAGTAATCGCAAAAAGGAGTTGTCTTAAGCATTAGACAACTCCTTTTTTTTGCTTCACACCACACCTGACAGGTTTTGTAAACCTGTCAGGTGTAGACCGCAAACCATAAAAAAACCGGAACAACTCCGGTTTTTTTATTTTATAATATCAGGAAAACTTCTAATTCCACACTTTTTGTGTTTCATACTTGTAGAATTATTCTACACTTTGAAACGATTTCTACAGCTGTTGTAAACTATGAAAAAAGTTTTTATTGTTTTTAAGTGGTTGTTTTTTAGTGTTTTATGTTGTTTTGGTATTGCTTGAGCGCTTTTGGTATGTTTTTTTCATATAAGCTAAGTGTAACAGAAATTAATAACATATAAAATCTAGTATTATGAAAAATTTACTTTTATCAACAGCTTTAGTTTTAGGATTAGGAACAACTGCATTCGCAACTAACGTTTCCATTTCAGATGTTCAATCTATTGATATCTTTCAACAAAAAGAATACAAAGAAATCAAACCATCTGAAGTAAATGCAGATGCCTTGAAAAAAATCGGTGATAAATATGCAGGTTACACTTTAACCGGTGCTGCAGTTGCCGCTGACGGAGAATACAAATTAACATTGCAAAAAGACGGGACAACTGTTGTTGCTTTGTTCACTTCTGCTGGTGAATTCATCAAAGAAGCTTAATATTTGAAATGTAGTAAGGTGAATAAGTAGATTTTTTCTACTCGGTAAGAGGAGGCATTAGCCTCCTTTTATTGTTTATACACTTAACACTAATTAACAACCAAAAATGTTAAATTTGTATCGTATCAAATTTAATTGTAGATGAGTTCAAAAATTTTGGTTGTAGACGACGATATTTCTTTTTGTGTAATGGTGAAGACTTTCCTGGAGAAAAAAGGATTTACAGTACACAATGTTTTTTCGGCTAAAGAGGCCGAAGGTATATTAGAAAATGAAACGTTCGACGTTGTGCTAACTGATATCAGATTGCCGGATAAAGATGGTATTGAGCTATTGCAGTTAATAAAGGCAAAGTCATTTCCGACGCAGGTTATTTTGATGACCGGTTATACCGAAATCAAAACAGCGGTTAATGCCATTAAAATGGGGGCTTTCGATTATGTCGGAAAACCGATTAATCCGGATGAAATTCTGCATACGATTAACCAGTCTTTAAAGAAAAAGACCAGTCCGATTATAGAAGAGACAGTTGATGTAGATACCAAGACTCCAACCAAAACAAAGACTTCCTCACAAAATGGTACGTTTCCGTTTGTAAAAGGAATTAGTGATCATTCGGGTCAGTTGCACGATTATATCGAATTGGTAGCGCCTACGAATATGTCCGTATTGATCATTGGAGATAGCGGTACCGGTAAAGAATATATCGCTCATAGTATACACGTGCAAAGCAAACGTAAGGACAAACCATTTATCGCGGTCGATTGTGGAGCGATTCCAAAGGAATTGGCTTCAAGTGAGTTTTTCGGACATCTAAAAGGCTCTTTTACCGGAGCTTTTAACGACAAAACAGGACATTTTGAAGCCGCTAATGGCGGAACTTTATTCCTGGATGAAGTCGGAAACTTGTCGTATGAAGTGCAGATACAGTTATTGCGCGCTTTACAGGAGCGCAAGATCAAGCCGGTAGGGAGTAATAACGAAATAGGCGTTGATATACGCGTGATCGCTGCAACCAATGAGGATTTACAGGAAGCGGTCAAAAAAGGCGATTTCAGGGAAGATTTATACCATCGACTGAATGAATTTAGCATTAAAGCACCACGACTATCCGAAAGAAAAAATGATATCCTGATTTTTGCCAATCATTTTCTGGAAATGGCGAATCACGATCTTGAAAAAGACGTACAGGGCTTTTCCCAACCCGTAACCGATTTATTTTTAACCTACGATTGGCCCGGGAATCTACGGGAAATGAAAAACATTATCAAACGTTCGGTGTTGCTAACCAAAGGGGATATGGTACTAAAAGAAGTGCTGCCTCAGGAAATGTTCGACAATCCGTATCAGGGAAAAACGGAAAGTGAATTCCAGTTGTATTCGTCTAAAGATGAAGAAAAGGCGATTCTTGATGCGTTGGAACGCACGCGCTTTAATAAAACCAAGGCGGCTCAGTTGTTAGGAATCGACCGGAAAACCTTATACAATAAAATTAAACTTTATAATATCGAGCTTTAACGGATTTCAAGTTTTAGCTTCTCGATTAATACTTCCAATTGATCAATGATCGATTGTACATATTCCTTTTGATTGACCTTTTGGAAGTCAAGCGTTTTGTCTTCCAAAGGGATTAAAAGGGCTACAATAGATTGTACTTCCATTTGTTTAAGCATCGGGATTAGTTTGTGCGCCAATTGCGCAATTGCTTCCTGATCCTTGTTTGCGACTGCTGTTTTTAATCCTTCGATGTTGTCGTTGCAACTACTGATAAAGGCCGTTATAATGCCTTCTAACGCTTTACGGTCGTTTTGCGTAAACTGGTTCAGACTGCTAAGATTGTACAGTTGCTGGTTGCGATGTTGGTTCTGGTCGTATTTGATTTCACGAACCAGACGTCCTTCGAAAATGGCTTGTATCTGATTTAATAAGTCTTTTAATTGTATTGGTTTGGGGTGAAAAGTCTCAAATCCTTTTTTGATAAAATCTTCAAATACCAAATCGCGTTTTCCGGTTAACGCTATAACAGGTAGCGAAGCCAGATTGGGGTTGCTTTTAATCGCTTCAACCAGTTCAAAACCATCCATTTTAGGCATCTGAATGTCTGTGATAACCAGATCAAACGGAGTTTTTAGTAGCATGGCGACTACTTTTGTAGCATCCGTTGTGGTGGTCACCTGAACCGAATAGGTAGCCAAAATTTCTTCCATTAATTTTAATTGCATAACATCATCGTCTACGATCAGGATCTTTTTGTCCTGTAGAAAATCGTATGCCGTGGTGTCATCTTCGGAGGAAGGATTCAGTACCGATTGCTGGGCAGGTATATTCGGAATGCGAACGGTAAATGTCGAACCTTTGTGTTCTTCGCTTTCCAGCGTAATGGTTCCGCCTAAAAGTTCGATTATCCGTTTGGCAATTGTAAGTCCAAGTCCGGTTCCACCGTATTTTTTTTCAATTCCGGAATGTGCTTGCGTAAATTCTTTAAAAACATCTTTTTGTTTGTTTTTCGGAATACCAATACCGGTATCGCTCACTTTAATCGAGATCCAATCCGAATCAAGTCCGGCGGCTACGACTACTTGTCCTTCCTGAGTGAATTTGATGGCGTTCGTTACCAGGTTGGTCAATACTTGTTTGATACGGTACGGATCGGAAACAAAAAGTCCGTCCAGTTCCTTTTGAATGTTCCATTGCAATTGAATGCCTTTATTTGTTGCATTCGGAACCAAAGGCTGACAACTGTTTTCGATCAGATCTTTAAAATTAAAGTTGATTTTCTCGATCTTAATTTTGTTGTTTTCCAGTTTCGAAAAATCAATCAGGTCGTTCACCAATTTGAGGATATAATGGGACGAATGTTTGATATTGTCCAGATATTGTAGCTGTTTTGGGGAAACGGGCGTATTTTTTAACAGGTCGGAAAAGCCGATAACACTTCCCAATGGCGTCTGGATATCGTGCGTAACGGTAGCCAAAAGCATGGTTTTGCTTCGGAGGAGATCTTCTTTTTCTGAATTAAGCCGTTCCAATTGCATCCTGTATTTTTGATTCTTCTGTAAATCACGAACAATAATTAAGCCAAAAAGAATCACGAGTAAAAGTGCTACCGCTCCAATCCACGCAATATTTTTGGTGGTTTTGCTAATAGCAAATTTCGATTCGTTGATGGTTTGATAGGATTTCTGTAGTATTTCTTTTTCAACGGATATTAATACATTCCGAAGCTGATCGGAAATAACGCGGTTTTCTTCCAGTAATTTTTGTTCCCGTTTAAATAGCTGATTCTTAATTCGGTTTTCTTTGGTTACCACATCCGAAATAATTTTTTCGAAAGCCAGAACCAACGAATCGTTCGAAACCGGAAGTACACTCAACGAATCCCGTTGGTGTGGATCGAGTACATTATCGAGGAATTTTCGGATCTGCGAATTGTTGCGCGCCCGACTAATCGGCTGGAAGTTTAAAACCAACGAGTCTTTAACGTTATAAATTTTGGTTATGGCTTTGTCCAGATTGTTTTCGTGACTGAATTTTTTTCGGAAGTCAAGAATCTCCCGGATGCTTTTTCGCTTCTTTTTTAAAAGCATTTGTATCGAGTCGAATTTGACCAGCTGGTTGTCATCGGCCCCTTCCTTAATCGTTTCAATTTCGGAATTGATACTGTCCAGAATCCGGTAATATTCATTGATGGTGTTTTTGTTTTCGGTTAGCATCGCCGATCGACCGATGGCTTCCGAAGTATAGAGGTTGGTTACGACATTACTGATCTTCAGGATTTTTTTGTTTTCTTCCGATGTCGTCTCTTTCGGAGTAGCAAGTTTTAGAATTTCGGAATAGATATACCAAACCGAAATCACCGCGATAACAATCAGGAAAATATATCCCAGAACAACTTTAAATTGTAATGACTTGGCTCTTTTATCCATTTTATAAAGATACTCGATCTGCTTTTGTAATCAAAAAAAAGTCCAACGCAAAGTTGGACTCCTTTATTGTGAAGGGTTCGGAATTAAGAAACCAAACCTCTTGAAATTACAATTCTCTGGATTTCGGATGTTCCTTCGTAAATCTGAGTGATCTTAGCATCACGCATCATACGCTCTACATGGTACTCTCTTACATATCCGTTACCACCGTGAATCTGAACCGCCTCGATAGTCGTATCCATCGCTACCTGTGATGCGTATAATTTTGCCATCGCTCCGGAATGTGAAATATCCTGTCCGGCATCTTTTTCACAAGCGGCTTTAAAGCACAACATTCTCGCAGCAGTGATTTGTGTTGCCATATCGGCCAATTTAAAAGCAATTGCCTGGTGTTTGAAAATTTCTTTACCGAAAGCTTTACGCTCCTGCGAATATTTTAACGCCAATTCGAATGCTCCGGAAGCAATTCCCAATGCCTGAGATGCAATTCCGATACGACCACCGTTTAATACTCCCATCGCAAAGTTAAATCCGAATCCATCGGCACCAATTCTGTTTTCTTTTGGTACTTTAACGTCGGTAAACATTAAGGAATGTGTGTCGGATCCGCGGATTCCCATTTTTTGTTCTTTCGGACCGATTTCAAAACCTGCCCATCCTCTTTCAACGATAAAAGCATTGATTCCTTTGTGTCCTTTTTCTACATCAGTCTGTGCAATTACGATATAAGTAGAAGCGGTGTTACCGTTTGTAATCCAGTTTTTAGTTCCGTTTAACAAATAATGATCACCCATGTCAATGGCAGTCGTTTTCTGTGATGTAGCATCCGATCCGGCTTCTGGCTCCGATAAACAGAACGCTCCGATAACTTCTCCTTTGGCTAGTGGTACTAAATATTTTTCTTTTTGTTCTTCACTACAATATTTTTCAAGACCCGCACATACTAACGAGTTGTTGACTGACATTACTACAGCAGCAGAAGCATCAATTTTTGCGATTTCTTCCATAGCCAATACGTAAGAAACACTGTCCAATCCGGCTCCACCGTATTTTGGGTCAACCATCATTCCTAAAAATCCTAGTTCGGCCATCTTTTTAACCTGTTCTTCCGGAAATTTTTGGTGTTCATCTCTTTCTATTACGCCTGGTAGTAATTCGGTTTGCGCAAAATCACGAGCAGCCTGCTGTATCATTAAATGCTCTTCAGTCAGTTTAAAATCCATTTCTTATAAGTTATTTTGTTTGAATGTTCTTTAAAAAAGTTCCCAAATATAGCGTATAAATGTCATACTTTCAACTGGATTACCTAATTTTAACCCATGCAAAATAGTGTCTATAACGTTATCGGAGTCATGTCCGGAACTTCCCTGGACGGGATTGATCTGGCAGCTATAACTTTTACGCTGGAAAACCAACAGTGGCAATTTCAAATCCAACAATGTGAAACAGTTCCGTATTCGGAAGAATGGATCGGATGGCTTCGCGAAGGAGTTGGTTACACACCGTTACAACTGGAAATGTTAAACGAAAATTATACCGTTTTACTCGCCGGTGTAATCCGTGATTTTATCCAAAAAAATCAGATTCAAAAATTGGACGCAGTATGTTCGCATGGACATACCATTTTGCACCAACCCCAAAACGGACTGACATTGCAGATCGGAAACCTGCCGAAAATTGCCGAACTGATCGGACAAAAAGTAGTCTGTGATTTCCGGGTAGATGATGTAGCCCTTGGTGGACAAGGTGCACCGTTGGTTCCTATAGGCGATCGTTTATTGTTTGCCGATTATGCCTATTGCCTGAATCTGGGCGGCTTTTCCAATGTTTCGTTTGAAGAAAACAACAACCGGATTGCTTTTGATATTTCGCCGGTCAATACCGTGCTGAATTGTTATGCGGAAAAATTGGGCTATGCCTATGACGACCGCGGGAAGTTGGCAGCGAAAGGAAAGGTATCGGAAAAACTGTTGGAAGAACTAAATGCGTTACCGTTTTATCAGGCCAGACATCCTAAATCGCTTGGTTTTGAATTTGTAAGAGAAACCGTTTTTCCATTGATTGATCAGCATGAATTACCGGAATTGGATGTGTTGGCTACGTTTACAAAACATATTGCGTTTCAGATAGGCCAGGCGTTGCCGCTACCCAAAGGTAATTTATTGATCACCGGAGGTGGCGCCTATAATCATTTCCTTATTGAGTTGATCAAAGAGAATTTGCCCCAAATGAAAGTCGCTGTTCCCGATACCAAAACAATCGAATTTAAAGAAGCGTTGATCTTCGGTTTGCTGGGTGTTTTAAAGCTTCGCAACGAAATAAATGTACTGGCCAGCGTTACCGGAGCGCGTCATAATCACAGTTCCGGAAGAATTTATGATATACCGTAAAAACTTTGAGATTTTAAGAGTTTCAGGCTATATTTGTGCGACTTAAAAAACAACAATACAATAAATAATTACATAAAATGAAAGATTTATTAAAGAAATTCGAAAATAAAGAGCCGGAAGTAGTATTCCATTGGAAAGATGCGGAAACGGAAGCTGAAGGATGGACAGTGATCAACTCATTAAGAGGAGGTGCTGCCGGAGGTGGAACCCGTATGCGTAAAGGTTTGGATATGAACGAGGTATTGTCGCTTGCCAAAACAATGGAAGTGAAGTTTTCGGTTTCAGGGCCTGCGATTGGCGGTGCAAAATCTGGAATTAATTTCGACCCGAACGATCCACGAAAAAAAGGCGTTTTACAACGTTGGTATAAAGCGGTTTCTCCTTTGTTAAAAAGCTATTACGGAACTGGAGGCGATTTAAACGTGGACGAAATCCACGAAGTAATCCCGATGACAGAAGAATGTGGTGTTTGGCATCCGCAGGAAGGTGTTTTCAACGGGCATTTTAAACCGACTGAAGCTGATAAAATTAACCGTATCGGACAATTACGTCAGGGTGTGGTTAAAGTAATTGAAAACACAACGTTCTCTCCGGATATCAACAGAAAATATACGGTTGCTGATATGATCACCGGATATGGTGTAGCACAGGCGGTTCGTCATTTCTATGCTATTTATGGCGGCAATGTACAAGGTAAAAAAGCAATCGTACAAGGTTTTGGTAATGTAGGTTCGGCTGCGGCTTTCTACCTGGCTGAAATGGGTGCGAAGGTTGTTGGGATTATCGATAGAGACGGAGGGTTGATCAAAGAAGAAGGGTTTTCATTCGAAGAGATCAGAACCTTATTCTTAAACAAAGACGGGAACAAATTGGTTGCCGATAACATGATTCCTTTTGAAGAGATCAATACTAAAATCTGGAGCCTGGGTGCGGAAATCTTTACACCATGTGCAGCTTCAAGATTGGTAACCAAAGAACAGGTTGACAATATGATTGCATCCGGATTGGAAGTGATTTCATGTGGGGCGAATGTTCCGTTTGCCGATAAAGAGATTTTCTTCGGTCCGATTATGGAAGAAACCGATAGTAAAGTGAGTTTAATTCCGGACTTTATTTCCAACTGTGGAATGGCACGTGTATTCGCTTATTTTATGGAGAAAAAAGTGCAAATGACAGATGAGTCGATTTTTAACGATACATCGGACATCATTCGTACAGCCATCGAAAAAGTACACGCACTTAATCCGGATAAGAAAAATATCAGTGCGACAGCTTTTGAAATAGCACTAAAACAACTTTTATAATAGCCAAAACGCCCAACTATTTGTTGGGCGTTTTTTTTTAATAATAATTATTTACCTTTATTGCCGTTATAAAGAAAAAAGGAATACTATTTGCTAGACCTTTTATACAGTTTATTTAGCGAAATAATGAAAGGATTCGAAACAGAACAGGAAAAGAAATCATTTGTGATCACAACGGTATTATGCGGAGTGATCATCGCATTGTTGTTTCTTTTAAAATTTTCGTCCACGTTGGATATTATGCAGCTTGAAGGTGGCGGTGGCGGTGGAATTGCCGTAAATTTTGGTGACAGTGAGGTCGGTTCCGGTAAAAATTTACAGAGTGAAGTACTGAATGTATCCAATCATACCAAAGCAACTCCGGCTACTCCGGCGCCACAAGAGGAAATTATCGGTCAGGATTATGACGATGCTCCGGTAGTGGCGACGACAAAAAAAGTGGAGAAAACAAAAGTAACCCCAAAACCGGTTGATAAACCAGTGCCTACTCCGGAAAAACCCAAACCATCCAAATCGACAACCGATGCGTTAGCGAATTTGATGAACGGTTCAAAATCCGGCGGTGACGGCGATGATAATGCCAGTGGGAATAAAGGGAAATTAAACGGTGATAAAAATGCTTCCGGATATTATGGCGGTGGCGGTTCCGGAAATGGAAAAGGATCGGGTAATGGTGATGGCGAAGGTCCGGGTTCCGGTAGTGGAAAAGGTGGCGGTTATGGTAGCGGTAACGGAACCGGAGTTGGAAACTATCAATTGGCGGGGCGTAAAGCGATTTCAAAACCAAGACCGAATTATAATTGTAATGAAGAAGGCTATGTAGCTGTTGAAATAGAAGTAGACAAAAACGGAAAAGTAATTGGTGTCGAACCCGGCGTACGTGGAACGACCAATGCCGCAAAATGTCTGTTGGATCAGGCGCGAATTGCCGCCATGCAGACCAAATTTGATCCGAATCCAAGCGCACCCGACAAACAGGTGGGAAAAATTATATATAACTTCAAGTTGACAGAGTAAAGATTTCTTTACTCTTTTTTCTTTTATAGCCAATGAATTATCAGGAAACGTTAGACTGGATGTTTGCACAATTGCCAATGTTTCAGCAGCAAGGCGCCTCAGCCTATAAAAAAGATTTAACCAATACGGTTTTACTGTGTAAAGAATTGGGAAATCCGGAAAATAAAATCAAAACGATACATATTGCCGGAACCAATGGCAAAGGATCGACGTCCTCGATGGTCGCTTCGGTTTTACAGGAAGCGGGGTATAAAGTTGGGTTGTATACGTCACCGCATTTAAAGGATTTCCGGGAGCGGATTAAGATTAATGGAGCCGAAATACCGGAAGCTTTTGTCTGTGATTTTATCGCACAACACAAGGCTTTTTTCGAAAACAATCAGTTGAGTTTTTTTGAAATGACCGTGGGTTTGGCCTTCGATTATTTTGAAAAGGAAAAAGTAGATGTTGCCGTTATTGAGGTCGGTATGGGTGGCCGATTGGATTCGACGAATGTGATCACGCCTTTGGTGTCGGTGATCACGAATATTGGTTTTGATCATACCCAATTTTTAGGAACCACCTATCGCGAGATTGCGTACGAGAAAGCTGGAATTATCAAACGGGGTATTCCTGTCGTGATAGGAGAATATAACGAAGAAACCCAGCCGGTTTTTATCGGAAAAGCGACCGAATGCGGTTCGGAGCTTTATTTTGCCTCCGATTTGATCACTCGGGATTATCCTGGTGCTTTATTGGGCGATTATCAGTTCCACAATAAAAAAACGGTAGTGCAGACGGTGGAAATCCTAAAGCGCTTTTTTACGATCACTGAGGAAAACCTTGAAAACGGTTTGTTGAATGTGGTCAAAAATACGCAGTTACGAGGTAGATGGGAGCAAATCCATTCGAATCCGAAAGTGATTTGCGATACGGCACATAACAGTCACGGATTGAAAATTGTCTTAAACCAGATACAAAAAGAAAAAATGGACCACTTATATTTCGTTTTAGGCGTGGTAAATGATAAAGATTTGGATTCCATTTTGCCGTTATTCCCTAAAAATGCAACTTATTTTTTCTGTAAACCCAATGTGCCAAGAGGATTGGATGCTACTATTTTACAACAAAAAGCAAACGAATTCGGACTTAATGGTCCGGCATTTGATTCTGTGTCAGCCGCTTATACGGAGGCCTTGCGTATTGCAGGCTCAGCCGATTTTATCTATGTCGGCGGCAGTACTTTTGTTGTAGCGGAAATTTTATAATTTTTTCCGGTTTTTATTTGCAGATCTAAAAAACTGTCCTATATTTGCACTCGTAATCAGGAACACAATTGCTGACTACAAAAAGATATAAGGGCGATTAGCTCAGCTGGTTCAGAGCACCTCGTTTACACCGAGGGGGTCGGGGGTTCGAACCCCTCATCGCCCACAAATTTTAGAAACTCCAACAGAAATGTTGGAGTTTTTTTGTTTTATACTTTTGAAATTTGAAAAGTTGGTTCAGGGTATTCTAATTTCATCGGAAGTGGTCGGGAGGACGAACCTCTCACTGTTCACAACTTTACAAAAAAGTCCTGATTTTAAAAATCAGGACTTTTTATATATCTTTTTTGACTATAGATTATAAATCAATAGTGTACGTGTTTTATTTACGATTGGAAGAAGCACTTTTATGCTTTACAATAACTACAAAAATATTCTTCGAATAGCTAACGTATGTTGTTCAACGCCTTATAAATCTCATACGCTACATCTTTATCACTAAGGCATCTTTCTATCCCGTGTTTATTGTCTGTATAATTATTTATGTTTCCATTGTTAACAATCGCGGGTCCGATTCCAAATGCATTCTACTGCAAAGACGGAATCCAATAGCCTTATAAATAGTCAAATAACATTACTTCTGATAATTTTGAACCTTGAAAATATAAATTTTAAAGTTCGTTTTAGAGAAATATAGCGAAGTTGAAAAAGACCGTACCAAAGAGCTATTTTCTTTTTCAAAAGTGTGTAAGTCGGAGGTTGTTTCGATGCCTTTTATAGGTGTTGAATGGTATCTGATGACAGTTTCTCTAAAAGTTACAATCAAAAAAAGTATGAGCCATTTGACCCTTCCAGCTGAGAGTATTCAGAAAAAATATCTAGAAAAAGAGGTAATCACTACTAAAAATAGTGAGCATACTAAAACAAAAACGGGACATGTAAATCATCATTCTCTGAATAAAGAAATGGAATGGTTGGAAGCGCTCATAGCGATGCGTTGTAAGGAACTGTTTTTACAAGGGAAAACAACGGATGAAACCTTTGAGAAAATTCCGGAATTACCGATGGTTGATCATAACTCACCCTATGGCACGATCATCAATACATATAACCTCCAGGAGATGGACCGGGTTTTGCTGGTGTTAGGCGTTGCGTCGGCACATTATCCATCGCTATTTAAGTCGTTTATACAAATAGAAGAAACGAATAATGCATTGGCAATTGATGTGGGAGGCGAATATAACCGCGCCAGTCGGACGTTTAAGCCAACTTTTCAAACGGCTCTTTTTTTACTCGCCGGGAAGGATTTATCGTTATGGTCCCGTTATAATGCACAACTCCTTGACGGAAGTGTTGTATTGCAAAATGACATTATTTACAATCGTAGCACTACCGATTTTATTCACGGGCAAATTGAATTGGACACGGCTTATTCCGGTTACTTCTTATCGGGTAAAAAACCACGACTGGATCATGGAAATTACTTCCCCGGAAGTTTATACGAGTCGGATCTGACATTAGACGATATTGTTTTAGAGCCAATGGTACGCGAACAAATAAAACCGATCGGACAGTATATCAAAGCCTTGGAAAGTGGTTTTTTTAAAAGTGACAACCACCATTTTAAATCCGGATTCATGGCTTTATTTTATGGTCCGCCGGGAACCGGAAAAACAATGTTGGCGGGAATACTTGCAAATACGTATGGCATCGATATGTACCACGTTGACCTTTCTCAGGTGGTTAGTAAATACATTGGGGAGACGGAAAAAAATCTTGAAATGCTTTTTAACCGACTACAAGGTAAAAACTGCATGCTTTTCTTTGATGAAGCCGATTCATTATTTGGAAAGCGTTCCGATGTAAAAGATGCTCACGATCGGTATGCGAATCAGGAAGTCTCGTATTTGCTGCAACGTATCGAAAAATTTGACGGACTTACAATTTTGGCTTCCAACTTTGAAAACAATATGGACGATGCTTTTAAACGACGTATCGATTTGTCTATAAATGTAATCCGGCCAACAGAAGCAACGCGTACAGCACTTTGGGAGCAATACCGGCCTAAAAATGTAACGTTCGAAAGCGAACCGTTTTTAAAACACCTGTCTAAGGAATATTCCTATACGGGTGCCAATATTAAGAACATCATGAAAAATGTCGCCATAGCATTGCATAGTGCGGGCGAGACAATTATCACACACGATTTGATCAGTCCGTTTTTAGCCATAGAAAGCGAAAAAGCTTTCGGGAAAAATCAGGCCCGAGTGCACCCCTTTATACGAAAAACCGAATAGAACCTACCCAAAATCTTTTGTAACGATACTGTTATACACCAATTAGCAACTTATGACCAGAAAAAAAACATTTGCGCCCAGGACAAAAAAGGATGAGGAGCAAACAAGCACATATTCACAAGCGGGCAACAAAAAAAAAGTGAAAATCACGGATCAGGATGCCGCCATACGATTAAAAGAAAATGAAGTTACCGGACTAACCTACGATGGGTTTAAGAACCAGGCATTTAATAAAATTGAAAAAGGCTTTTCCACTTTGGAGTTTTCTGAAAGTGGACTAGCAGTTTTGGAAATTAATAAGGCACTCCATCAGTTGGGCTATGATACACCGGAAAAACAAACCGTTTTTTTACAAAATACACAAAATGCGCTGACCACTTTTCAAGGGGATCATGGAATCAAGCCTTCGGGTATTTTTGATAAGGTCACCTTACTCATAATGGATCAGGTGCTGAGTGCCTTACAGGAAGAAGAAGATGAGGGACTTTCTATTCCGGAACGGGCAAAAATGCTATACGAAGGATTTACTTATAGAGCGCTATATCTTTTTGGTGGTACGGACGAAGACAAAGTATTTCGTGCTTTAGAGAAACTTTCGTCAGACGATCGAATAAAGCTTATTGCTTATTACGATAAAGAGTACAGTTCCAAAAGGAAGAAAGGATTGGTGGAAGAACTACACGACGAACTAGGTAACAGTGATCTCTTTAAAGCGATAAATCTATTGTATGCCGATTATGAAAAACCGCAGAAAGAAAAACCAAAGGAGGAACAAGAGCAAAGAACAACTACCAATGAAATGGGCGATCTGGAGTTTGGGGTAACCAATCTGGAGACAGTTCATATTACTTCGAAACATCCTTGGATTAATGCTAAAACAAAGTATACCATTGAAGGCTCTAAAATTGAGTTTGAATGTGTTTACAAGTCTCCAACAGCAGAGTTTCGTTCTCTGGATAAAGAATACGTATTACCACGGGTAGTCCGCAAAGTATTGGTGCAAAAAAAGGGTAGGGTTGCTGATCTTTCTGCAACACCCAATTTATATGGTATCAAAAATACCTATCAGAAAGGGGTTGTAATTCAAGGTTTTACAATAGGAGCCTACGATCCGGGGATGTATACCTTTATGTTTATTATAGAAGATACAAAGAAAAAAGAATACAGTGCCTATACGACTACACATGAGGTTAAAACCCTTGCCGATGCGGCTACAGAAGAGTTGTCGTCGAATGAAACTCAGAATTATAATGACTTCAGACAGCAAGTAGCCTTTGTAGAGCAAAATCTATCGAAAAGTGCCGATAATGACCAGAAAACCGATCCAAATTTTTATATAAAATCGGTAAACAATACCAAAAATCCGGCTAGAATGGCAAGTGATATTGCAGGTGATATTTCGCAATTATATTATTCTTTAAACGGAAAATTTAACACGAATGGCAACCACTATTTTTGGTTTGCAGAAATTACAACGCCAAAAGAAATGCTTAGTGATGCCAATGCATTGTTCGGTTCCAATTATGACAGGAATGCCGTCGTACACGGTTATAAAAGAGGAGAATACTACGGTAAGGATGGTTGGGATATGAATTCGTCACAATCCGCGGCCACGTTTTTAGGAACGCTGCCTGGTATTTTTGTGATTCATTGTATCGAATTAGACAAAGATAACAAACCAACCGAGCGCTATGCATCCTACCGACAAGTGGTGTTACCAGGTGAGGATTATGAAACCCTTCAAAAATTTAAAAAATACAAAAAAGATATTGATACCAGTTTTAATGCGATTAAACCGGGAACAGCAGTAGAAGTAAATGCGATTGCTATAGAAACCAAAACCACAAAAACGATAGCACTCAATTTATTTTTAGGAAAAAGCAAAAACAATCCGGGGAATTATATTTTATCCGACCTTACGCCGGGAGTGGAACATAAGCGTTCGTACGAAGGAAAAAATATAAAAGAATTATTTGAAAGCTTTGATAGCAAAAATACCTATCCGGATGGTATGCTGGCCTACGAAATCCCGGCAAATGATTTTGGCTATCCTACTTTAAAAGGGAACTTCACCACAAATGGTGCTTCGTTCTGGGAAACCGTTTCTTCGGGAGCGGGTTGGGCTTCGCTAGGATTGGCAGTAGCCGGAATAGTAGCTTCGTTTACTCCGGCAGCTCCAATTGCACCGTTCTTGTTTGTGGCTTCCGGAGCAACAGGAGCTACTTCCGGAGCGGCTAGTATTGTGGATAAAATGGAGAAAGGAACCCTTACATCCGAAACCTTAGCCCTGGATACCATCATGATTGCGTCAAGCTTTTTGGCGATGGGAGGAGCTATGTCCCGAATCGTTTATAAAGGAGTGCCAATTGTTAAAATATCGGCAACAGGATTGCGTTATATTGTGATAACCGACTTTGCCTTAAACGGAGCAGCCGGTCTTATGATTACTGTCGACGGTTTGGAAAGCATAAGAGCGATTAATGCTAATGATCAATTAACGACATCCGAAAAAATTGATGCCACGGTTAGGATAGTGGCACAATTAAGCTTAACTACGGGATTGTTGGTGTTGAGTAGTAAAAATTTAAAAGGAGCAGAAATAGAACAGCTTCCGGTTGAAAAAAAGAAAACAGTAACAACAAAACAAAAATTCAACCCGGAACAACACGCTGAATTTATTGATACTCCAGAAAATTTACCACGAGGAAAAGCACCAAAACCGACGGAAAATAAAATAATAGAAACGGAAGCGCCGAAAAAGAAACAGGCTACTTCCAAACCACAAACCGAAGTCGTTACAATTAAAAATAATCTGACGAAAGCGGAGACGCAAAATTTTGAAAATGCCTTAGATTCAGCAAATCCTGAGGTTCGTGCCGAGATCAATAAAATGGGGGAAGCGGAGTTAGAGAACCTTAAAAAAGGTTATAAAGATAATCCGAAAGCCTTTACCGAAGCTTTAAAAAATTACGAAGATTTCTTTGGAAAGCGCGGATGGTATAAATTTTGGAAAAACACACCCGACATCAGGAAATCGTTAAATGATATTGATACGTTAAAACGCGAAAATAAATTATTACCAACCGGTGACGCAACCGATATTGAACTGGCTTCGGTTCACGCTTTTACAGTTGATGGAGGATTTATAAACACACCAGCTCGTTTTCAGCCTTCCTGGTGGGGTGAATACAACAGTGCGGTATATAAAGATTTAAAGAGTGCTTTAGACAAACTGAGAAAAGTTAAAGAACGAAATATGGAAGGAAAAACAGTGTTTAGTGGACGAACGGAAACCTTAGAGTATTTTGAGTCAACATTAAAAAAAGGAAAAGATACGGAAGTTGCTTTTGATGGTATGGTATCCGGTTCATTAGATAGAAAAGTAGCTGTAGGATTTATCGAACTTACTGCAAACAATGCCGGAGAAGGTAAAAAAGTAGCCATTATTAGAAAAATAGAAACCGCTGAAGGTGTTTATATTGATGATTTATCCGATTGGGGTAAGAATTTCGGAAAAACAAGACATGCCGATGCGAAACCGCCGTCTACAATGATACAGGAAGAAGTACTTATGAACGAAGGGTATTTTCGTCAAACATCGGATCCAAAATTTATCGAGACCCTTGAAGGTATAGATTATTATGAAATAGAGTACTTAGAATTGGTAAAACCCCTAAAATAAAAAAGTATGATTTTTGCAACAGATTATTTTGCCCATATTAAAAATGAATTATCCGAGTTCAAATTAAGATTGTTATTAAATATCGAGGATTTAAACAATACTATTTTTGACGAAGTGTTTGCTGTACTTACACCACCGCAGCAAGAGCAATATAGTATTTTTAAAGCGTCTGAAGAAGCCAAAGAATACAGAGAAGAGCGAAACGCAGAACTACCTTATGTGGATTTTAGTAATTTGCCTGAGACTTTTGATGATGATTTATTACAAAAAATCATGGTATATCAAAAAGACGGAGAAGTTAGAAGAGCGATTTACGATGCGTTATCAGAAGATCACAAAGGTCAGATGGCGTTATTTAATGCAAAAATATATGAAGAAGAAAAAGCCAGAAGTCGCGCTTTAATGTCGGATGAGGAAAAAAGAAAAGAAAAGGAATGGTGGGATAATTATAATGCCGACCCAACACCACGCTTTTTCGGGAATATGGGAGAACCCGATACCGTTACCGGCTATATTTTAAAGTATGGTTATAATCCCATAACGCGCGAACCGGAAACAATTGAAAGTTTTCATAAAAAGTATACCATCGATCCCAAAACTGGCGATCCTATTCCAAAAGAAAATCAGGAATAGTACCTGTACCTATTGCTTATAGTTGAACACCAGTAATAAATTGCAAAACCACAACACAAAAAGTTGTGGTTTTTGTTTTTTAACAGCTTTTGTTAGGTTTGAAACAGGAAAGTCTATAAAAGATAATAATACTATTGCATTTTTAATATACAAAATATATCGTATTTAAAAACTTTGAGTATTTTTATGACATTCAAAATAGCGGTAAATACTTACAAACCGCAAGCGATGATCAAAGAATGTAAAGGAGTTATTACCGAATAACCCTTTAAATCGGAAGGGAGTAATTCCAGAGCAGTTTTACAACAAGTATAGTCAACCAAATACCTAAATATGGATTTTCAACAAGAACTCAACGAAATTTTTGAGCTTATAAAAGACACGCTTCCCACTGGTGTGGAGTTTACGACCTACAGTATTCCATCGTATTCCGGGAATGGTACAACCGGTGAGTCGTATTTTACCCTTATCGACGGAAAAGCGAACAGAGAGGCAATTCCAGATGTGTTAAATGACGACCGTGAACATCGTAATAATGATATAAACAGACGTATCAGAAAAGCCGAATTCGATATTACCGTGGCTCAGGAACCGGGACGTTTTGTTGTTTTTTCGATTTCAAAAGAAAACGGATATAGCTACAGAATGGCCACTCCGGAAGAATTGGTACAACTCACAAAATTACATCTGAGAACAATTGTCGATCCGGGAATGCGTAAGGAGGTTTTTGCAGAAGTCGCTCCGGATAAAAAAACAGGTAAACCGGATGTCGTAGGAAGACAAATACTCTATTACGCAAACGGAGAAGTAAAGGAATATACGGGCGTACCGGCTTCCGATTTCGCAAGAGCGGCTTTTCATGCACTCGACGGAAAACTAAAATTTGTATATGCAATGATTTCCGAAACGGATGTGATCCTCAAAACATCACCTGCAATTCCGGGTGTGACGGAATTATATGAAATCAACGAAGATTTGACGTTGGACGTATCCAAAATCGAGAATATTTACGAATTTCTGGAGTCATTCAGCGAAGCCAAAATCGAAAAAGGAATCGAAGCACTTCAGGCAAATCCGGAATTTAAAGCAAAAGCCGAAAAACGTTACGGGCAATTGATCAAAAATAGAGTCGGAGAAGACGCGGGTCTCGAAAGTTTTGAAAAAGCCGCATTGTCGCGCAAGGAAGTCGAGCTGTTTAACGATTGGCATTTTGCCGAAAATGTGATCTCACTGTCGCGTATGTATGAAGACGAATGCCGGACTGTTGTCGATTTTATCGGAAGTCTGGTGATGAGTCATCTGGACATTCACGAGTTTAAAGCACAAATGGAAGCTACCGAAAACGAAATGGAGTTGCGCGAGGTATATCATTCCGCTGCCCAAAAAGTCAAAGCCGGAATGTTGGCCGAAGCGAAGGTGTATGGTGGAAGTTGGTTCGGAGAAATAAGCACTTTGCTCGCAAATCATAAGGTTGAAAAACTCATGTTCGAAAAAACACATTTCAAACTCGAAAGCAGCGATGCGCTTAAGGCATTTATGTTCTATCTGAATCTTAATAATGGAATCAGTATTTATTTTGACATCTTCCAATCGTATCTCTACGATCTTACGGAATTCTTCTGGTTCTCACCAACTATAGCCAGAACGGCCTGGGGCGAAACCGATTTTGTGTTACCGGAATTTACCCTGAAATTCAGAAGAAAAGTATATTACAGAATCAACGATGACGGCGAATGGCTTCGAAAAAGTCCAAAACCGGTTGGCGTTGAATAAACGATAAAACAACCGCATTTCCGAATTATTTTCGGAACACTTAACCAACCCAATTACCATGGCTACACAAATGTATGAGGTGCAGTGGAACGACGCTGTCCCGGAAAAACCAATAGTGACCAAACAAGAAATAAGCGACTATTGCCGTCATTTTGGACAGGCGACACCAGAGCTTAACGAATTCCTGACGCGTTTTGATTTTGACGAATGGAAATGCATGCGAATAGCTTTTGATTATGTTTACGGCAAACATTCCGACAAGAACGGTGCTGTGGGTAGTGATGCCGTAGCCTATCTCGGGCTTATTGCAACGACCTTTCTTTCGAAAGAAGGTGAAGCAAAACTACAGGAATATGTCGGTAAGGAACGTTTTATGTATCCCGAAAACAATCGCACGTCATTTCAGGTTTTCGACGATTGTCCGCTTTGGATTGTTCAGGTCGTAAAAAAGGAACAACACTATGCAGACTGTCTGTTTTTTATGCCAGCCGTATTCTGGAAAGACGCACAGATGCGTGACGATTCCTATGGATATGAGAAATACACTGTTGGTGATCATCACAAATGGTATGGTGACTTTACAACAAACCAGCGCCCAATTCAGTACTGGCGCAAAAGGATCGGTTCGTATACACCGAATTTTATCGAACGCGAAGGAACCAAAATTGAATTTGGATTAGGACTTCCCGTTTTCGACAAATGGCATAACCGCATCGTGTATTACGATATCAGAGTGTCCGAAAATATGTATTTCCACGATCTTGCCAATCCTGAAATCCGACACGAAGCAAAAGGTTATCTGATGGATTCGCATAATGGTTATTTTTTGATCACACCGGAGGAATACCATTTCGGGCAAAAAGGAAGTCTGCTGATTACCGACAAGCAATTCAACAAAATTTCCAAGACAAAAACCAACGTTTATAATTCCTTTGAAAACGATTACTGGAGTGTTTTTCTCGATACAAAAGGTATCGTGATGATCCGGAAAGAGACAAATGAAGAAAGACGTTTTAAATACAGCGAAGTCAACTTAAGCAATAATATTGGTGGAAACAACAGTACGGAGCTTTCAATTTGGGCGACAGATGATAACACCGTTTGTTTTTTTGAAAGCCGCAATTTTATTACGATCGACAAAGATTTCAACGCCACTACCATTTCACCGAGCAAACATTTCAAAAAAGAAATCCCGGCCTATTTTTATGATTGTTTCATTAGAAACAAATCGCTCGAACTTTCCAAAAACCGACGATTGTTCTTTACACACGAAGGTGTCATGATGGTAAATGCCAACGGAACACTCGAATATTTTAATCCGAAGCTTACTGAAATCACAGGCGAGGCGATTTTTTACAACGGTATCAAAGATGAAGCGTTAGGTGGAATCTGGTTTGTCACAACCAATGACCGACTGGTTTTTACGGATGAAAATTTCGAAAAAGGCTACGTGTTTAATTTTACCGAACAATTTTCCGATCCGCATCGAAGCGATAATTATTATGCACAACTCTATTTCGATAACGAACAAAATCTATGGACTTCGTTCTATCGCAATACACTTTATAAAATCAACCGAAAAGAATTGGAAAACAAGCTGAAAACGGCGGTTGCCTATGCTCCAAAACAACTTCAAACACTCTAAAAAGACATGGCTACACAAATTTACGAACTGGATTGGGACAATACACCCGCGGGAAAGTTTATAGTATCCAAACCGGAAATTGTCGCGTATGTTCGGCATTTCGGACAAGACACCAACGAACTGCACGAATTTTTGTCGCGTTTTGACTTTGAAGAGTGGGTTTGTATGGAACTTTTTGTGGACTACATCTACGGAAAATCGACTAAAAGTGGTGAAGTAGGAAGTGATGCCGTGCAATATCTAAGTATTGTTTCGGGTACTTTTTTTACCGAAGAAGCCGAACTCGCGCTTCATAATTATGTCGGATACAACAAGAATAGATTTGAATACAACTACGACGAATCGCCTACATTTGCAACGTTCCCGGATTGTCCGCTTTGGATTATCCAGATTACAAGTCAGGAAAAACAGTCGTCGAGTGCAATTTTCTTTATGCCGGCAATTTGGTGGAAAGATGCAAATATGACCAGCGAATCGTATGCCGACAATCATTTTACCGTGAATTCGCCATGGAACCAATGGTATAATGATCCTTTCGGGAAAAACCAGCATCAGAATATGTATTGGCGAAACCGAATTGGGAGTTATTCCCCGAATTTTATCGCGCGCGAAAACGGTGCAACGATTCCGTTCAATAACTATAAAATCCATTTTGATGCTTTTAGAAATCGATTGCTGATACAGGAATCGCAATTGGAGGCGATGCGTTATTACGATTTGTCGGATTTTAAAACCGAACATACAACGCAGAATTTCCTTAAAGATAGCGCAAACGGATTTATCGAAAGTTCGGCTGACGGGTACCGTTTTTATACCGAAACAAAACTGTTGATCACTGATGCGGATTTTAACGTGATTTCAGAATCGGCTTCCAAAGTTGTCAATAGTTACGAAGACGATTTCTGGAAAGTAGTGCTCGATAACAAAGGTGTTTTGATGACAAAAAAAGAATCGGGAGACGAAAAGCGTTTTAAATATAGTGAACTTAAACTGACGAATTCGGCCTTTTCGAACAATCCGGATGACTTGACGATTTATGTGAATGCGAACCGTTCGGTGATTTTCTTCGGAAGACAGTTATCGATTGTGGATACGTCGTTTACGGTTACGAACATGAATTTGGACAGTTTGTTTAAAAAAGAAATCGCGCCCTATTATTACGATAATGGCCAAAAAAGACAGCTTTTTGCGCTTTCTGCCGAAAGACAATTACTACTGACCAATAACGGGGTTTTCGAGCTTGGAAAAGACGAAAAACCAAAAATGATCAGCCAAAAGCTGAAGGAAATCACCGGTGAAGTTTTGTTTTACAGTGCGATAAAAGACGACGCTTTAAACGGAATCTGGTTTGTTGCCGGTATTGATCGTTTGGTTTTTACCGACATGAATTTCGAAAAAGGTTATGTGTTTAATTTCACCGAACAAGACCTTGCATACAAGTACTTCAATGATTACCGTTGGAGCGAGCTCTTTTTGGATCGGGATGGGAATTTATGGTATTCGCTTTTTGGATCGGAACTTAAAAAAATCGCCAGAAAGGAACTCGAGTCGAAATTAAAAACGGCAGTTGCATATGCTCCAAAACAACATAAAACGCACTAAAAAATAATGGCTTCACAAATTTACGAACTGGGGTGGAACGATACGCCCGCGGGAAAATTCAGAGTATCCAAACCGGAAATTGTCGCGTATGTTCGGCATTTCGGACAAGACACCAAAGAACTGCACGAATTCCTGACGCGCTTCGATTTTGAAGAATGGGTTTGCATGGAACTTTTTGTGGATTACGTCTACGGACGAGTGGACAAAAGTGGTGAAGTAGGAAGTGACGCAGTGGAATATCTAAGCATCGTTTCGGGTACTTTTTTTACAGAAGAAGCCGAACGCGCGCTTCATAATTATATTGGATTCAACAAAAATAAATTTGAATACAACTACGACGGATCGCCACCATTCGCGACGTTCCCGGATTGTCCGCTTTGGATTATCCAGATTACGAGTCAGAAAAAACAGTCGTCGAGTGCGATTTTCTTTATGCCGGCAATTTGGTGGAAAGACGCCCGTATGACCAGCGAATCGTATGCCGATACTCATTTTACGGTGAATTCGAGAGGAAACAAGTGGTATAGGGGCTCTTTCGATAAAAACCAGGATAAGTGTATCTATTGGCGAAATCGAATCGGAAGTTATGCGCCGAATTTTATCGCGCGCGAAAGCGGTTCAACGATTCCGTTTGCCCACCGAGATATCCATCTCGATACCTTTAGAAATCGGGTGTTTATACCGCAATCACGATCGGAAGAAATGTGTTATTATGATTTGTCGGATTTTAAAACCGAGCATAAAACGCAGAATTTCCTTAAAGATAGTGAGCTCGGATTTATCGAAAGTTCGGCCGATGGGTATCGTTTTTATACCGACAAAAAACTGTTGATCACTGATGCAGACTTTAACGTGATTTCAGAATCCGCTTCCAAAATCGTTAATATTTACGAAGACGATTTCTGGAAAGTAGTGCTCGATAACAAAGGTGTTTTGATGACGAAAAAGGAATCGGCAGAGGAAAAACGTTTTAAATATAGTGAGCTTAAACTAACAACTTCGATCTATTCGAATAATCCGAATAGTTTGACAATTTATGTGAATGCGAACCGTTCGGTGATTTTCTTTGGAACCCAAAATCTGCTTTCAATTGTCGACACTTCGTTTGCGGTCACGAATATGAGTCTGGACCGTCTGTTTAAAAAAGAAATCGCGCCGTATTATTATAATAACCGCCAGGTAAGAAAGTTTTTCGCGCTTTCTGCCGAAAGACAATTACTACTAACCGATAGCGGCGTTTTCGAATTGGGAAGCGACGAAAACCCAAAAATGATCAGCCAAAAGCTAAAGGAAATCACAGGGGAAGTTTTGTTCTATAATGCAATAAAAGACGACGCTTTAAACGGAATCTGGTTTGTTGCCGGTATGGATCGTTTGGTTTTTACCGACGTGAATTTCGAAAAAGGCTATGTGTTTAATTTCACCGAACAAGACCTTTCGGACGAACACGTCAATACCTACCGTAGTAGCGAGCTATTTTTTGATCAGGATGGGGATTTATGGTATTCGCTTTTTGGACCGATGCTTAAAAAAATCGCCAGAAAGGAATTGGAATCGAAATTAAAAACGGCTATCGCTTTCGGAAAATAAAAAATATGGAAACACAGGAATTATTGCGAACGTTTATAGTTGAGGAAGAAAAAGAACTGAATCGGGAATTGGTGCATTTTTCGGGCGAACAAGGCCATAACTTTCTAAGTGAAAATTACTCGGCACTGGTCAAAGCATTTCCGAAGGCTGTAAAACTGTTGGAACCGCAGGAATTGGAAATGTTTTATTTCCATTATATGCGAAGAGGGTTGCTACCGTTAAAAGGAATTGAAAAAACCTATGCGCTTTGGGAAGCAGCCTACCGAAAGCAATCCATTTTCCTCGACAAGAAAAAATACGATACGTTCTTTTCCTATTGGACCTCACTCAAAGGTTTGTTTGTTTTTGGATTTGATCATCAATTCGAACGGGGTCGAAATAACGGTTATGACGATTATGTCCGATACCGTACCGTTTTCGAAAAGATCAATTCGTATTCGAGCATACCCGGAATGCTATCAAAAGCGAACGTATTTTCGGAATTCGCCCAGGATCAGGACGTGGTAAACCGGATTTCAAAAACCGTTTTGGCGCTCGAATTTATTCAGGATCATTATTGGAATGGAAAACCCGACGGTTATTATAGTGATACAAACCTGGTGTTTTGGGGATTGATTTTTGTATTGGTTTCCGGTGATTCCGAAGTTGCGAAAGACACTATTTTACAATTTAAAAAAGCGAATTTTTTACCAAAATTTGAGGATCAGATGGAAATCCTGACCCGTTTTGAAACCGCAGCAAGTCAATTCAAAAACAAAAAATAAAGCACGCTTCCTCGATAAAAATTTCGGATTGGAAGATCCCATGAAATCGAAGCTTTTCAAAAAGGACTTTGCTGATAGTGTTAACTTTATACAATCCGACCAACCAAAAATAAAATATTATGGAAAAAATGACGCTTAAAGAAGCCAAATCCATTCTTAAAAAATACAAGCTCGAAGCCGACGGAAAACACCTTTTTGATGCGTTTAACAATTTTGGATTATTGGAAGCGTTACTGATGGTGGGAGCAGACGCAAACTACATTGAGGCCCAGTTCAACGTTCCGGTACTTTCACTGGCCTATAGCCGACAAGAATACACGAATTTCCGATTGCTTCTTGATTATGGCGCGAATCCCGATGTACCTTCAAGCGTATTTACGAATCGTGAACCGATTATTTTCGAGATAGCTTCTCCGCAAACAGGAGTTGACGGCTTTCTTTATCTTATGATCAAAGCTGGAATCGACTTGAATCAAATGCATCCGGAATCGGGATATACCTTGTTGCAACACGCCGCAAGCCGCTATTATGTGTCGCTTGAAAACCTTGAGCATTTGATCGAGAAAGGAGCTGATCCAAATCTGCCAAACCGGGATGGACAAACGCTTTACGACTTGATCGACAGCGAAAAGATCAAACTTGGGAAACCGGTTTTACTTGCCTTAAAGAAACACCAAACGGGTTATGTTGAACGTCCGATAGCATTTCAGATTGTTGCACCGCCCCAAAAACCGGAATGGGACACTTATTTTTCTTGTCCCCGTGGTTCGTTCCGGGTTGTAAAAGTGCTGGATAAAACCGATGATACCCTTACTGTTAGAATGTATCGTACCGAACGACATGACATCGATTTCCCAAGAACACATACCGATTCGTTGAGCATCATTTTTGCGCTTCTGGAACATTCGAAAACGTCATCGGAATGGAAAGATGCGGTTTCGGTGTTCCATTTCACGGGTAATCATGCTGCTTTGGCACGCCATTATATCCAATCGCATATCGTTTCGGATTTCAATCTGACTATGCATGCCGATATATGGGAGGAGAAAAATTATAAACCTTTCGACGATATGTCTGAAGAAACGCGTGAAAAATTACAGCAAGCTACAATGACGATTACCGTAACCGAACCGGAAATGCTCAAAACGATCGAAGCAGGAAATTGGGTTAAGATCCCGGAGTTTAACGTTGCACCGCTTTGGTATCTCGAAAACAAGACGACTTCACAGTATTACTTTTTTTATATCAGTGGTGGTGGCAGATGGATCGCAAAAGAAGGCGAAATCGGGGCGGAAGCGAAAGGTAAAGTCATCGGAGGCATTGCCAGCGGCGGGTATTATAAAGAAGAATACATTCGGGCGGAAGCGTTTGTTTCAAAGAAATTTGAAGAAGGCTTTGAACTCGTCTATAAAAATTTTGATACGGCTTATAACCTTGAAGAAGGAATTGAAAAGGCAGCAAGGGAAGCGAAAATCAACGAAAATAAAAATCAGGATTACAGTGAAGCAGCATTTGAAGCGTTAAAACAAAAAGATGTTGAAAAACTGGCCGAAATACTCAAAACCGGGGTTCATCCGGATACACTGAAAGATAATTATGGAAACAGCATGCTTGAAGCCGCCGTAGAAGCCTACTATCCGGAAGCGTTTCATCTCGAAATGCTCAAGCTTTTGCTGGCTTCCGGAGCGGATCCGAATCATGAGCTGTATGAACACGAACCCTTGTTACAGAAAGTGTGCCGACACGCAAAAAATGAATTAGCAGATGAAATGGTACGCGCATTACTTGATGCCGGAGCGGATATTTCGACCGTCGGATCTAAAATGTACCAATTCACTTCGAACCTGCAAGCTGCTTGCCAGGGCGGTATGTTATGGTATATTGAATACCTTTTGGAAAAGGGTGCCGATGTACATTATAAAGATGAGAATGGCCTTTCTGCATTGAATTATGCCGTGAGAGCGGAACGGAATGGGGTTGAAGCCATCGATTTGCTGCTTAAGAACGGAGCGGATAAAAACGATCTGAATATGTTTTGCTATTCCAAAAATGTGTTTGAATATGCTGAAACTCCTGAGGTCGTGTATAAGCTTGTCGATTTAGGATTTGATATCAACATGCCGACGCATCACAGTGATTATCCGGCTATTCTGACCATTGCAAAAAGAGGTTCCGTAAAAATGTTTGACACCTTCCTAAAATTGGGAGGTATGGACGAAATGCACCGCGTTTTGAGTAGTCTTTACGATCCGTTGGATCGAAATAGTCAATCCACGATCGAGGAACAAATCGAAAAGATGCGATTGTTGCATAAACTGGGATATTCGTTGATTTCGACTTCAGATGGCAATCCAATCGAGTATCTTGTCGACAGAAATCTTATAAGACGCAAAAAAATTGCCAAATGGGAAGAGAAAGCCCTGCTTGATCTTTGGGAAATGGATTGCGCACCAAGACGTATGTATAAACTCAATGAATTATACGAATACGTTACTAAAGTCAATAGCAAGCCAATGATGGAGAAATGCCAGGAGCGTATTGCAACCATTCAAGCCGCGTTAAACTAGCAGCTGAAACGATCCAAAACTTTATACCTGACCAAACAAAAAACAAAATATTATGGAAAAAATGACGCTTAAAGAAGCCAAATCCATTCTTACAAAACACAATCTCGAAGCCGACGGAAAGCACCTTTTTGATGCTTTTGGAAATCTCGAAGTATTCGAAGCACTTCTGGGCGCCGGTGCCGATGCGAATCACTTTAACACCTATTTTAATGTTCCGATCCTTTCGTTAGCGTATAGTCGGAATGAATATACAAATTTCCGATTGCTTCTTGAATATGGCGCGAATCCCGATACACCTTCAAGTGTGTTTGAGAATCGCGAACCGATCATTTTCGACATCGCCTCTCCGCAAAAAGGAGTTGACAGCTACCTTCGACCGATGATCAAAGCTGGAATCGATTTGAATCAATGGCACCCGGAATCGGGATATACATTGTTACAACACGCCGCAAGCCAGTATTATGTGTCGCTTGAAAACCTCGAATATCTGATTGAAAACGGTGCTGATCCGAATCTGCCAAACCGGGATGGAGTAACGCTTTATGATTTGATGGACAGCGAAAAAATCAATCTTCGGAAACCGATGGTACTCGCTTTGAAGAAACATCAAACGGGATATGTTGAGCGTCCAATCGAATTGCAAATTGTTCCGCCGCCACAAATACCAAAACTGGATACACATTTTTATCATTCACAAGGTTTGTTCCGTGGGGTAAAAGTGCTGGATAAGACCAATGATACGCTTACCGTAAGAATGTATCGAACCAAACAATACGACCTCGATTTCCCGAGAACACATACCGATTCACTGAATATCATTTTTTCACTTTTGGAGCATTCGGAAACACCATCTGCCTGGAAAGATGCGGCTACTGTATTCGATTTCTGGAAGGATCACGCTGCCGTGGCACGTCATTATATCAAATCGCATATCGTTTCGGATTTCGATTTAACGTCTCACGCCGACCTTTGGGAAGCAACTGGATTTATGGATTTCGACGAGATATCGGAAGAAACGCGTGGAAAATTGCGACAGGCTACGATGACTATTACCGTAAACGAACCGGAAATGCTCAAAACGATCGAAGTAGGGAGTTTGGCTAAAATTCCGGAGTTTAACGTCGCACCGCTTTGGTATCTCGAAAACAAGGCAACTTCACAGTATTATTTCTTTTATATGAGTGAAGGTGGCAGATGGATGGCGAAAGAAGGTACTATCGGTGCGGAAGCAAAAGGAAAAGTTATTGGCGGTATTAGCAAAGGCTACCATAAAGAACAGAACAATAGGGCGGAAGCGTTTGTCTTTAAAAAATTAGAGGAAGGTTTTACGCTCGTCTATAAAAATTTCAACACGGCGTATAACCTCGAAGAAGGAATAGTGGAAGCAGCGCGGGAAGTCAAAATCAACGAAAACAAAAATCAGGATTATAGTGAAGCTGCCATTAATGCTATCAAAAAGAAAGATGTGGCCAGGCTTGCGGAAATTCTAAAACAAGGTGTTCATCCGGATACGCTGAAAGAAGAATATGGAAAACTGGCACTCGAACGTATTGCCAATGAATATATTCCGCAGCAAGCCCATCTTGACATGCTTAAATTGATGCTCGAAAACGGAGCCAATCCGAATCATGAGTTGTATGAACACGAACCTTTGTTACAGAAAGTGTGCCGACACGCGAAAAATGAATTTGCGGATGAAATGGTACGCGCATTACTTGATGCCGGAGCGGATATTTCGACAGTAGGATCTGAATTGTACCAATTTACTTCGAACCTGCAAGCCGCTTGCCAGGGCGGTATGTTGTGGTACATTGAGTACCTTCTGGAAAAGGGTGCCGATGTGCATTATAAAGATGAGAATGGCCTTTCGGCATTGAATTATGCCGTGAGAGCGGAACGGAATGGGGTTGAAGCCATCGATTTACTACTCAAAAACGGAGCGGATAAAAACGATCTGAATCTGTTTTACTATTCCGAAAATGTGTTTGAATATGCCGAAACTCCTGAAGTCGTGTATAAGCTTGTCGATTTGGGATTTGACATCAATATGCCACGCTATAACAGCGATTATCCCGCGATCCTTACGGTTGCCAAAAGAGGTTCCGTGACCATGTTCGACACCTTCCTGAAATTGGGTGGAATGGACGAAATGCACCGCATTCTGGATGGTCTGTATGAGCGTCTGGATCAAAATAGTCAATCCACGATCGAGGAACAAATCGAAAAGATGCGATTGTTGCATAAACTGGGATATTCGTTGATTTCGGTTAGGGATGACAATCCAATCGAGCGGCTTGTCGACAAGAATCTTAAAAGGCGCAAAAAAATTACCAAATGGGAAGAAAAAGCCTTGCTTGATCTTTGGGAAATGGATTGCGCACCAAGACGTTTGAGTGAGCTTAACGAACTATACGAATACCTGACAAAAGTGGATTGTAAGCCGATGATCGAAAAATGCGGAAACTATATTACCGAGATTCAAGCGGCTTTAAACTAATACCTTAAAAACATTCAAATGGAAAACTATTACGCTAAAGTCGTCGACATATTCGAGAGGCAATACGATATCCCTGTTACCGAAGACGGTACGGTTCAGATATCGAGTGCGCTTAAAATAAAAGCACTGGAAACAAATGCGCTCAAAGTTTTTTGTCGCAATAACGAACTCCGGACGCTTATTGCTCCCAATGCGATTTCGGTTGGATGTAACAAAAATAAGCTGACATCGCTACATCTCGAAAATGCCGAAAGTGTGCATTGCGGTGAAAATAAAATCACGGAATTGTATGCACCAAAAGCTACGGTCGTGAAATGTTATATCAACCAATTGACAGAATTACGGCTTGATAGCGCAGTCGAAATTGAGTGTTACGGAAACAATGATTTGACCGTTATTTACGCTCCGAATTTACGCAAGATTGATAAATTTGAAAATCTGGTGCAAACGGAGAATTTTACTTCGCGTAAAGAAATTGACATTACGCTTAAAAATCATTTTGATCGCAGAAATCCGGAAGGCTACACAACGGAAACGTTTGATCTTGAAATCGCACTCGATCTGGACAAACCCAGAACAATCGATACGGTTAAATTTGTGATATCGATTTACGATCCGGCGGTGCAATTTGAGGTTTTCCTGATGGAATTAAAAGATCAATTCGGTCAGCACAACAGTATTACAAAACAAATAGAATTTCCTTTTGAGGTAGTTCAACCGATGCATTTTGCCTTTTCCGTTCCTATCCGATCGTATGTTACGGGTACAAAAAACCTACTGGACATTATTCGGGAAGCACCTGAAAGTGAGCGTTTGTACGAAAGGGAATTCCACATTGACGTAACGTGTTATCTTGAGTCCCACAACACGCAGGATAAAATCTTTACCAGGACATTTGTAATTGATAATCCGTTTTACGGACGTTACCAATGGGAATCGGATACGTTTACCGAACCCGTTACCATTGCGCAGGATGAAAAATACCTGCCGGAAGCACTTGCAAACGTTTCGGATGATCTCGAAGCGGCTTTACTGGAACTTTTTGAATTGCACCAAGACGAAATTGCGGAAATAGCCGGATCTGTGGATGGTATTTCATACGACATTCTACCACACGAACGCTATGCGGCCATTTCATTCCGGACTACCGAAGACGAAGAAAAATATAGTCCGGCCGATTGGGAAAACTATAGTTTGTTGGAGTACAGCAATTGCAAGTCGGAGAAATTTAAGGTATTTTCAAAAAGATTATTCCAATTGTTTTTTGAAATCCAGGCGAGTTCGGATGATTTTGAAGACATAGAAGCGCGCATCAATGATTTGTTGCTAACGGCAATTGCCAAAGCGGTTTTGCGTCCGTCGGTTGTTGAAAAACTACGCGATTGCGGGATTTCCAACGCACCAATACTTACAGACACTTTTGATAAAACCGTGGAATATATTGTTTCCGTTTCGGAATATGGAGAAGATCCGTTTAATTACTGTGAATCGGTTATTTCGAATACCGAAACGAAACCTGCGGATAAACGCATCCGACTTGATAAATTCTAATATATGAAACAGCTTAAAACTCGCGAATTGCTTTACGATGGCATGGAAGGCGAATCGCTTTATAACGAAAGTCACTACTTTTTCGGGAGAAGTTTTACGATAACGGAAATCTTGCGAAATCCATTTGCCAGACTCAAAAGAAAAATCGAGATCGAAAACGAAGCCTACGAAAAAATTATTTTGGATGCCGGATTTACAAGTGTACGCTCGTTTTTTAAACATCTGGAAGAAACCGGGGAAGTAGCGTATCGTTCCCAAAACGGATTGTCTTTGTATTATGTGACGCACCTGCATATGCTATTTGTTTTTTCATTTGGCGAAATCCAGCCGGCACGGTATCAACTGTATTGCGAAGGCGTTTGGGAAATGTATGTGAATCGTTGGGAAGATACACCATAAGTCAGGATACAGAAAAAGCCTGTAAATACTGTTTTACAGGCTTTTATTTGACGTAATGTTACGGATTGTTATCGCTTAATCATTTTTTTGGTAAAGGAAATACCATCAGGAGTCGTTATTTTTAAAATGTAAGTTCCAGCAGCTAGATCAGCAATGTTTAGCAAATTGCTTTGGCTGGAGGTTCCAACAAATCGTCCATTTAGGTCAAATATAGCTACTTGTTTTATTTCTTTATCGAAATATACCGTTGAGGTAGCCGGGTTAGGGTAGAAGTTAAAATTAGAAGCCGTTGCCGGGTCGTTAAGACTTAAAACGTTTTCCACGCTAACGACATTTTTGAAAGTCGATCCCCAAAGTCCCTGATTATCTTTTAGGCGAATGTTAAAAACATACAGCCCAACGGTACTTGGAACCGGTACACCATTGGAAAGGAATTTTTCATAGGCACTGTTGAAATTTCCGTCAGCGGCTACAATAGGTGTTCCGTTGCCATAACCGGGATCGGTACCCCAAAAATATTCTCCCAGTACAATTTCAACAAGTCCTTCGGTTACCGAAGCTTCAACATTAACAACACTAGAAAAAGTGGATCCCCATAAATTCTGGTTGTCTTTAAAACGGATGTTAAATTTGTGTAAACCAACACTCGGCAGATTGATACCTGAAGCGGCAATTTTTTCGAAAGCACTGTTAAAATTGCCATCGGCGGCTGCAATTGCGATACCATTGCCTGGTCCCGGATCGGTATCCCAAAAATATTCGGCTTGCGTTATGGATACTTGTCCCTGGACAAAGTTGGCCACAAAAAAAGCGATCACTATATAAAGTCGTTTTTTCATCTCTTTTTTATCGATACATTATTTAGAAAAGCCAGAACCTGACACATTTAATGGGGTACCGGTTGTGATTCTTCTGGGTACGTTTAAATAATTTATTTGCGCTCTGTTACCTCCGTCGGCTGGCCAATAATTGCTCCAACTGTTGGAACCACCTCCGTTACCGGCATCATTACGTGTTAAATCCAAATCGGTGTATTCCACTGCCGTTGAGCCTGCGTTTACATTGGCACCGCTAACGCTTTGATTGTTGGCATTGATGGTGAAATTTCCCGAGGTATTTGATCCCTGATTGGCAACATTATTTAAAACAAAAGATGATTGCGACATGTTGTAGTACGCAGAAACCGTTGCATTCGAGTTGTAATTGTAGATCAGAAAATCACCGCCAAGTGCCAATACATTATTATACACCGAAATGTTTCCGGTATTTCCAGTTGACAGATTGATTGTAATACATTCCCCATATTGACCTCCGCCGCTGGTTCGTGTATCGGCAACATTATTGGTGATTTCATTGGTACTTCCGTTTTTGACTCCCCAAATACTGATGGAACTTTGTGGAAGGAAGTTGTTTAAAATTTTAAAAGCATAGTTTCTTTGGTAATTGGTAATCCCGTAATTCGTAAGATTAGCGATGATTACAACGTCATCCGTAGCTAAACTGGTATCATCCGTATGGGTTACAAACAGGGAGCCTAATGCGTTACCGGTACATTTTCCGTGGGATATAATCGTTTCACTATCGACAGTACATCCGGAAATATTGGTAGTCGCATTTATCTGACCGGCATCCAGAAAGTTCAGAAAAGAATTGAAGACGTTTAAAGTGGTTCGGCCACCAGTTGTCGCACCGGAAATTGTAATACTTCCCGCAATGGCATTGTGAAAGGTAACCACTCTTCCGGCAAGTGGCGTTATGACAACGGTTCCCTGCAGTTTATATTTTTGATAATTGGTTTCCGAAACAAAAGTCAACGACTTATTGATCGTTATATTTTCAATATAGGCAGCATTTGCATTTTTGGGTTTGATAATGATTCGGTCCCCGTTTGTTGCGGCTGTTATGGCGGCACTCACGGTTGCATAAGCACCATTGGCTCCGTTTTCCCGAACATATAAATCGGCAGCTGAGGTTATCGTGGTAAACAGACCGGCGATGGCACTAAAAAGTACTAGTTTTTTCATTGCGCTTTTTTAGGAATTGAATTTTAGTTGAGGGTAATCGGTTTGTAAAAAGGGTACCATTATTTTCTCACGGGATTCAAGTGAAGGGTGAAAAAATAATGGTAAAGGGTATTGTTTTTATTTTTCCAGTTTCATCCAGAAATAATCGTTCCAACCTTCGATCAGTCTTGTTGGATCGGTATTTTTAGTTCTGTCCTGCTCCGGACTTTGTACAATTCTTTTATCTTTTACAGCAAAGCTATATTTTCTCGGTTTTGCTTCTCCTTCAATGGTCAGTTCTACTTTATAAGCACCGTCCGTAAGGTTGGCAAATTTGAATTCTCCCGGCTTGTCTACCAATTTTAAAGCACATCGGTATTCATTCCATTTGGCTTGTTCTACCTGGGCTACGTTTGGAGCTCCTGTTCCATATTGTTGTGCAAAAGGCTTGTTGTCTTTTAGAACTTTTACACTCCATTTTACACTTTTATTGGTTTTTCGGCTATTGGCCGGATCGGGCTTGAATTCTTCGTGATTAAGATAATATCCAAAAACCAAATTACCGGATTCATCATAATTCATATAGGCATAATCATTCCATGGACCACGGGTTACGTACATTTCGTTCATCGTAGCGTAAGGGTCAGAGTTGGTCAGTTTTTGAATTTCGAAATTAAACGAATAGTACATTTTGTCACCCGCGATAAAATCAAGTCGGTAGTCGCCGGTACCCCATTTTTTAACATCAATTTCAGTTCCACCAACCCATTCGCCATCGCGTTTGTATCGGCTGTCAGGAGTATTGTACTTTATTTTTTTGCCATCGTCAAATTGTTGAAATCCGTCATATTCGAAGTACGTGATGTATTGATCCCCTTTATAGACTTTAATTTTTAGAAATTCGGCCTGGTCATGAACGGTGTTTACGGTAGCACCACTAGCTGTTTTGTTTGGAACAAAAGTAGCCGTATACCCGGAAAATCGGGTTAGACCACCTGTTCCTATTGATGTTCCGTACAATAAGGAATTAAAAGTAACAGCCGGTGTTTGTTTGTACATATTCCAGTCCAGTTTTAAGGAAGAAGTTCCGCTGGAAGCACCACCTTTATTTTTTACCTTTTTGGCAACTTTTTCACCTGTATCAACAGCTTCTTCGGCTTTTTTTACCGTTTCGACTGCGTTATTGGCTTGATTTGCAGTATTTCGGATTTTACCTAAAAGCTGCGCATTGGAGCTGGTAATCGAACCAAGCAATAGTCCAATGATTACTAATTTTTGTTTCATTTTTTTCTGATTATTGGTTGAATGCAAGACCTTTATTCGGAATTACGATGCAATAATAAATCAAAGAAAAATGAGAATTTTGACTAATGAATATCTGTTTGTTTTTGGAAGATATTCGTAGAAATTGGACGAAAATTCGTTTTAGTGCTATTTATACATGAAGGTTTTCAAGCAAAACCAGAAACTCCTCTTTTTTTCGTACGGAAAGCGGAATGGAAGTCTTGTTTTTCATGACAACCGTATTACCGCCATCCGATTTAATAAAATGGTCGAAATAGGCCATATTGATCAGATGCGATTGGTGTGTTCTGAAGAAATTATGTGGCGCCAACATCGTTTCGTATTCTTTCAGATTGGTCGAAACAATGAGTTTTGGCGCATTAATAAAATTAAAAGTAGTATAATTTTTATCCGATTCGCAATGCACGATATCCTGAATATTGACAGAATAAATACGATCGGCTGTTTTAAGAACCAATTTTTGCAAATTTTTTGGTCTTTCCAGATTGCTAAATAAGTTATTGAGCTTTATATCAAAAACTTCCTTGCTGATCGATTCTTCTGCTTTTTTAACGGCGTCCACCAAATCGGCTGAATCCAAAGGTTTTAGCAGGTAATCAATAGCTGAAAAACGAAAAGCCCGGATGGCAAAGTCTTCGTAACCTGTAATGAAGATTACTTTAAAATTAATAGGTTGTAGCTTTTGAAGCAAATCAAAACCGGTTCCGTCGGGCATTTCCACGTCGAGAAAAACAATATCCGGGGCCAATTGTTTGATAAGACTTACTCCTGATGTTACCGAATCGGCTTGGCCAATAATAGCAATATTGGGACAGTTTGATTTTATGGTGGCGATATTTTTCTTTCGGATGGTTTCAATATCGTCGATGACAACAGCTTTTAACATAGGTAATTAATTTTCGTAAATGTAAGGGATTTCAAAGGAAACTTTAGCACCCACAATATTGGTATGCTGATCCATAATATTATCGGTTTGTACCAGAAAATCCTGATTTTTGGTATAGCCAATCAAACGTTCTTTGGTAATGGTCATCGCTAATGATTTGTGATTGGTTGTTTTTTTGTCGGTTTCAAATCCTTTTCCGTTATCGGTGACTTCAAAGAATAATTTGGCTTCCTTCAGATAAAAATGAATGGTAATCATACCTTCTTCCGATTTATTGCTTAAACCGTGCTTGATCGCATTTTCAATAAACGGCTGCGTTAGCATTGGCGGTAAAAAGATGGTTTCCGAATCAATTGCGTCTTCGATAGAAATGGTATAGCTAAATTTATTGTTGTATAAAAGTTGTTGAATCGCCAGATAATTCTGCGTCATTTCAACTTCTTCCGACAGCGAAATATAGTTTTCGTTGGAGTTTTCAAGAATCTGACGCGTCAGTTTTGAAAATTTACTCAGATAATCGACTGCTTCTTTATCTTGTTTATCCTGAATTAGTCCCTGAATGTTATCGATAGAATTAAAAATAAAATGCGGATTCATCTGGGTAACCAATAGTTTCTGTTTGATCTGGTCTTTTTCGAGCACCGTAATCGCTTGTTTTTGTTTGGTATTTCGGTAATAAAAGTAACCTCCCAAAAGAAACAATAAAAGCGCGCCCGAAAGTCCGATGAGCCAGTTGTTTTTGATGGCTGTTTTCTTTTCGCCTTCGAGTTTAATGGCGGCTACTTTTTTGCCCTGAACTAACTTCTGGTTAAGTGTCTTTTTCTCAAAATCATATTTCAGCTTTTGTTGCGCCAATTTATTTCGGGATGTTTCCAGTGCCGATTTCTTTTCGTTTTCCAGCTTGATGACCGATAAATGCTTTTGTTGTTCTAATTTAACAGCGGTTAATTTCTGTTGTTGCAGGATTTTTTGCTGCAGTTCTTTTCTTTCAAAATCGTATTTCAGCCGTTGTTGCGCCAACTCGTTTTTTGAGGCTTCCGTATTGCTCGAATCTTTTACAGCGATCCAGGCTTCGTATTTTTTAAGTGCCTTATCATATTGTCCGCTATCCTTGTAGATCCGGTACAACAAGTTACTCATACCGGTTCTGGAACTAATGTTTTTTAATTTTGATGTGAGTGCATAACACATTTCACCATATTCAGCTGCTTTTTCATAATTTTTTGACTTGTGAAAGATTCTGGCAGCATTGCCATATACGCCCTGTCTGGAAATATCGTCTTTACATAAAGCCAATGCCCGGTCCAAATACATTTTTGATTCGGCATTATCGCCCATGTCGCTACTGGAATTCGCCAACTGTACCAACACCAGTGATTCTGCCTGTGGATCTTTGTTTGGTTTTATGATTTCATAGGCTCTTAGGTAGCTTTTGTGCGCTTCCGGAAATTTTTTAAGTCGCGTGTAGGCAACGCCTATATTGTTATTGATAACGGCAATTGTATGTCGGTCGCTTTTCCATAATTCGGATTCCGGGACGTCAAAATATACCAGGGATTTTTTTAAGTAAACAATTGCCTTTTCCCATTCTTCTTGTGCTAAACAGGTTGTGCCGATTTCCTGGTTCACATGTGATATCCCGGATTCGTTTTTGATGCTTTCGTAGTATTTAAGCGCTTCAAAAAAGTTTTCAAAGGTTTTGGGCCAATCGGCCAATTTTCGATAGTAAGTGCCTTTGCCAATCATGGCTGTGGCCACAGTTTTATAATCTTTCGTTTCTTTCCAGTATTTTATGGCCAGATCATAATGTTCCGGTGCTTTATCATTACCGTCAAAGGTTTCTTTTTTTGCGATATTGTAGTAATAAGATCCGGCAGCATATTTATATTCTTTCTTCATCTCCGGAGTGAGATTAACCATTTTGAGTCCTTTGGAAAAAACAGGAAGCAATTGGTTGTAATAAGCAATGTGTTGTTTGCTCCAGCCAATAGAGTTATCCATTCCCGCAAAAATAGTGTTTATGCGAACCATATCGTTGGTTTTAGGATTAGCGAGAATGTTATTTATGGAGTCAATAGTCTTATCCTGAGCATAACCAGTCGAAGAAATGAAGAAAAATACAATTACAGTGGCTAGCCAAGTAGTTTTAAACATGGTGGAATTTTGGAGGTTATAAATTCGACGTTAAATGTAAGTAATAAAAAAATAACTTTTTTAGAAATAAAGCACCAAATTCACTGCTTTACTGTTACGTATTTGTACGTAAAATTTTAAATAATTATGCTGTTTTCGAGATGTTAATTTCAATAAAAACAGATTCATTTTTTTGTTGTTAACTCTTGTGAAAAAAAGAATGTAGCGCTACGAATTTTCATTGTGATGCAACTAAATTGTTATAAATGGCTACAAATTTTCATTTGTCCTTTTTATTGTAAGATTAAACTTTATCTTTAACATATGTACTTATAACCTTAATCTTATATCCCTTTATAATGGATGCTAAAAAACTTGAACTGATGCGCACCATAGGCGAAGCCTATAGCCCTTATCTTGAAACCGGTAAATCGTATCATAAAGATGTGATCAAAAGTACCTACGGCGCTCAAAGCAGTGGTATATTTTATACGAAAGACGGTATAAAATACAATCATAACACAAAGCTTTCCGAAAAAGAAAGAAAGAAATTAAATAAAGAACTACGCGAATTAGGCGATAAAATAAGTGAGTTGCGTGGCATTGCCGACCTTAATGAGCTTTACAACGACCTGCCCGGAAATACGCAAATTCGGTTTACTTTTATTAAAGATGAACCTGTAGCCATGCAGATATATGGCGTGGCCGAACTTATTTCGGGTATCAAAGAAGAACTTCTTGAAAAGACCATGAGTGTTACCGATCATGGCGCCTTTAAGAAAGCTATGGGTATTGGAGATTTTGTAAAAGAGGCTGATGAGATTAATATTGCAGGGAACTATAGCGTTGAATTTGAAAACAAGACGTTTTCACGGACGTCTTTTTACGGACTTGGAATTGATTTGTTGAATACTGCGCTAGGAGATCAGCTGCAACGTATCTGGTTCCATTTGGAGGATGATAAACTTACAGTACAAACCGAACCAGCATTCCCAGAACATGATCTGCATCCTATAGAAGATGCTTCTGTGGACCTAGACCCGGCCTTTGCTAAAAGAAAAGAGGCAACAGCTGAGGCGATACGCCTGCGTCATGCGTTTTTTAATTCGTTAGGTACCCTGCATGACGAAATACTGTATTTGAATATTGGCGGTTTCCGGGATCACAACTGGCCGGGCTATACTTCGGGAACGATTGCCGCGAAATTCCGTGTGATTTATACCGAAAATACAACTATTGTAATAACCGACGGTCTTTCGGATATTTATGCTAAAGAACAAGAGGATAAGGAATTGGCTTATAATGGAACAGGAGCAGAGTACTATCTGGAATTTGACAGTATTGTACCGTTCTACAAAGTAAGAGATCATTATGCGCTGGCTTTACTGAACAGTGTGACGCAAGTGGCTTTGAGACATGGTAAGTTTAAGGAGCTGATTGAAAAATTTGAATCGCTTACCTTGCAGTTTAACACTGCCGATGTGGAGACCTGGGTGATTAGAGACAATGATGCCAATAATGAGCCGACTACATTCTTTAACAGCTCGCAGTATGATGCGAAAAAACCTTTTGGTACGTTGTTGACCCTTGGATCGAAAAGCCTTCCGAAACATATCCGACTGAATATTGAAGAAATAGCATTGATAAGCGTGAAGCCGTTCGGAAAAGAGTGGTTTGGTAAGGATAAGCTTTCCAATTCTGATGAAGCGGTAAAAACAGCTACCCGTATGAACATGATCAAAACATTTGAAGAAGACGGATCGTTTCATACCATACCGGTTTCGTACGTATAACACTTTAATAAACAAAATTGAGCTATAATACATTGTGCATATGCAACAGGAACCTTTATTTATAACGGACATCACCATTGGAGGCGAAATCCATAAGGCAAAAATTTTCGGGAATGTCGATAAAACGACCAATTTTATTTATTATACCTTTCAATTGAGCGATGGAAAACGTATTATGATTTCTAAATTTGACGGTGATAAATGGCTGATCACGAATAGTAATGACGGTACTAATGACCTGGCAGAGCAGTTGGGGAAAATAATTGATACCGAATAGCCTTTATTAATTCTGATTTTATCAAAAAAAACGCCCGTTATATACGGGCGTTTCTATTGTGTTTTACTATTGCTTTAGTAAGGCAATATTCTTGATGTGGAAAAGGCTTGTAAATTTACTGGCATCATGTCCCCATTCGTTCGGTTTGGAGAAGGTAATGGAAATAGAATCCACGGTAATACTTCTCCAAAGATCTGGATTACTGAAATCCAGATTTCGATGTCCGTTAATGTGTTCAATCTTAAATAGACCTACTCTAGGGTTGTCAAAAATAATGTCTTTCAGACGTACCACTTTTCCGTGCATCTGACCCAGACTGTATAGTGCAAGCACTTCCATGCCATCCAACGAGTATTCGATCTCGTAATCGTCCGAAAGGATCAGTTTGCGTTGCTCCGGTGTAAACGTAATTTCATCATCGTCATCGTCTTCTTCCAATGCAATGACGGTATTATAAATACTATCGCTAAAGTTGTCTTCCTCCTGGTATTCCGGTTGTTGTTTGATTTCGTTGTGATAAACCTCAACTTCCTGTGTCAGGGTAGGGTCGAATAAATCTAAAGTTTCCTTAACATCCACTTCTCCTTCAATAAAAAAGGTGATGCCATTTGCTTTGGCACTGGCGGGCGTTTCGCCACCCCAATCGGCCAACGCGGCAGGTACGTCCATATCGTTGATGAAAAAAGTGAAAGAAACTTCACCTTCGGCTTCTAAAGCACATGGGAATTCATCGACAAAGACACCGTTGCGTTGTGTACTAGCGCAATTTTCAGGGTTGCTGATGTCGGTTCCCAATACGATTTTTTCTTCCACACCTTTAACGGTACGTTTGGCATAAAAAGTACCTTTTGTACCGATAATGGTCACGGCATCTTTACCCGCCTTTACGCTTATAGTGGCTTTGATCATCGGATCGAAGTACGGCCATGGGCTCTCTACCCGTGTATATTCCAGTTTTACGCCGGTGACACCCACCATGCTTTTAATTTTGTCAAAAAATCCCATAATTATTTTTAGTGTTTAATTTCTTTGTGGTTATCTGAATCTTTAAATTTTCTGAATAATCAGCTGTCTGTTTACGCTTTATACCGACCTTTATTTAAGAATCCGTATTGCTTTATTTTTAATAGTATAAGTACTGTGCCTTTATGGAGCAAACAAGCTAAAATAACAATAAAAATTATTTCTACAATACCGTGATAAAAAAGCTATCGCTAATTTCTTAATTTAATAAAGAAATCGTAATTTAAAAATGTGATGTATAGCGGGATATTATATCAATCCATAGTGTATGATAAATTTTTCTATTTCGAATCGTTCCGACAACTGTTACTTTTTGTATCGGATTCTCTTCCCTGAAATCGTAAACTTTTAGACTCTAAACTCTTTTATAAGGGTGGAGTCTATGGTTTGGATATCCCATTATAGTGTGCAAATTACGACTTAATAAGATGTCTGTATTTGTAAATGATTATTCGTAGTTGTTTATTGAAAGTTTGTAGGCGATTGTAATAAAAGCGTCCTATTAGTCATCGGTAACGTACTGTATTTCCAACTGTGTCATTACACCGACCGTGCCATCTTCGAGGGTTCTGTTTTTTACGGTTACCGGAGCCTCAAGCCTTTCTGCGGTTATGCTTATATCCCGCGATTCCAAAATACGTTGTTGCTCACCGGGTTTTAACGGTCCGCCGGAGTCGCTTACGCAAATCAACAGCTTGTTGTCTTTTAACAGTAATTGTACGGCAATCGAATGTTGGTTGGAACCTGTTATTCTTTTTATGGCATTGGTAAGCAACGGCTGCGTGAGCATTGGTGGAAGGTAAATGGCCTCGGTATCCATACCGTCGTCATCAACCGTAAAATTAAAGCCGCTGGGATAAAGCAACTGCTGAACCGTGAGATAGTTGGTTATCATGGCGATCTCTTCATCCAGCGAAATAGAGTCGCCCGTACTGCTTTCCAGTATCTGTCGGGTCAGACGGGTGAATTTGGAAAGATAGGAGGCGGCTATATTCGGCTTGTCTTCCCGGATGAGGTTTTGTATGCTCTCGATCGATGACGTTATAAAATGGGGACTCATTTGTGTGAGTAGTAATTGCTGGCGTAACGTAGCGCTCTTTTTGGATAGCAGTAGATTTTTCCTTTTGTTAAACCGGTACAATACCAATGTAACGGTAACCAGAAAAAGCGTTACAGCTACCGAAATGCCTATTTTTACGTTATTGCGGAAGCTTACTTGTTCCTGTTTCACCCGTTGTAGTTCGCGCTGCTGTTTAAGGAGCTTGTTTAGCGTTTCGACTCTTCCGGTTTTAAAGTTAAAGGCCATCTTATCGGTCGTAATTTTTTTCTGCGCGGCATCGTACCGTTCTTCAAGCAATTCGTGTTCCTTCAGATAACGGGAAGCGGTTTGAAAACGGTTCATCGCAAAATACAGCTCACCAAGGCAAAAGGCAGCTATCGAAAGCCGATCGTTGTTATTGGCGGCTAAGGCATCGCGGTACACGAGCTTTAATTGATGTTCTGCTTCTTTGTACTTTTCGTTAACGGTACATATTTTTCCGTATTGGATACGGTTATCGTTCACATCCACTTTGTCATACTGTAACGCAGCCTGCAAAGCCATCCGGAAATAGTGTTCGGCAATTTCGGTGTCATATACTGTAGTATATGGTTCGATATAGCATTGCCCCAACGAATTGTAAATGTTATCCAGGTTGTACAATTCCGGTATTCTTTGTGCCAAAACCAACGCTTCTTTCAGCATGGGTATAGCCCGCGCGGTATTTATTTTTCGGTATACTTCTCCTTGTCGCCAAAGCGCCAGTTCCAGTAGGGTGTCTTTTTTTAAAGGTCTTAAAGCTTTTACAGCACTGTCGGCATAGATCATCCCGTTGATAAACATTCCACTCTTTCGCCAGCATGTTTCAAGGTTCATCAGACTTTTGGCAACGGTCTCCTTATCGTCTTGTTTTTGGAGGACTTCCACACATTCTTCGCCAAGTTTTATCGCGGTTTCGTAATTAGCGGTTTCGGTATACAGTGATGAAAGGTTATACAGACTCTGACCTAGTTTTTTGTCGAACTTGTGCATTCGGCAAAGGGCTATGGCTTTCTGAAACAGCGATTCGGCTTTTTCAAAATTTCCTTTTTCATTGTAGGTCGTTCCCAAACGATTCAGAATGTCGACCTGCATTTCGGGCGAAGTTTTCCCGTTATTATGTTGTGCAATCACTGTCTGCGGTAAAAACAACAGGAAACAGGAAACGAAGTATACAATACAGAATTGCTTCATGCAAGCTTGTTCTTTATTTTGTACGGAATCGCAAAACGGCTAACGGTGCCTTTTACAATGCCGTTATCAATGATGTTGGCGATTTCAATCGTCTCCTGTGTGGCATTGAGCCTTTCGGATGTAATTTTTGTAGCCATAGACCGGTGACCTTTTCTTGTTTCTCCGCTAAGGCCTTTTCCGTTATCTGTTACTTCAAAATAAAGCTTGTTGCGCGTTTTATAGAATCGGATTTGTATGCTGCCGTCTGATTTTTTTCCGGCGATTCCGTGTTTTACAGCATTTTCGATAAATGGCTGCGTGAGCATCGGAGGAATGAAGGTTGTTTCGGTATCAATCCCGTCTTCTGCGATGATTTTATAATCGAAATTATTATAAAGCAGTTGTTGTATCGCCAGGTAGTTCACCGTCATGTTGATTTCTTCTTTGAGACTGATGTATTGTAGCGAAGAGTTCTCCAGTATCTGAAGGGTAAGTTGTGAAAATTTCGAGAGATAAGCAACAGCTTCGTCATTTTTATCTTCGTAAATAAGGTTTTGTATGGTATCGACTGAGTTGAAGATAAAATGCGGATTCATTTGTGTAAGCAGTAATTGCTGTTTCAGTTCGTTGTTTCTGTTGGCTGCGATGGCTCTTTTCTGTCTGAAGTAAAAATATAAAAATATAAGAAGAGTGATCAACACGATAATGGTAAATATAAAACCGAACAGGAATACGTTCTTTTTTGCATTCGCCTGTTGTGCTTCAATTTTTTGTGTTTCGGTGGTAGCCTGAAGAAGGCTGTTTTGCAGTGCCAGTTGTTCGGTATCGAATTTTACCGAACGGGCTTCGGTATTGGTAAGCATTGCCTCACTCATCAATCCCGTTTTGGCTTGTACCGCTTCTATTCTGTAACGATACGCCTGTTCGTAGTTGCTTTGTTTTTCATATAATTCTGCCAATAGCCAGTTGGCCAGAACATAATCTTCGCTTTCCTCATTTAAGGGTTTTAACGCAATGCATTGCTCCAAAAAAGACTTCGCTTTTGGAATGTCGTTACCGGAAAGATAGCATTCTCCCAAATGCTTTAAAATGCGCATCCGGATATCGACATATCGATTTGTTTTTTCATGGGCCAATGCCGCGCGGTAATACTGTTTTGCCTTTTGGGAATTGCCGAGCATGGCATGGCAAAAGCCCAGTTGGTCCATTATGTAGGCTTTAGCATTATAAAAACCGGTGCCGGTTGTTACGGCAAGCGCTTCAGATAGTGGTTGTAATGCTTCGGCATATTTCTTCTGACTGATAAAAAAATTAGCATAAAGTACCTTGGCCGTAGCCGTGTTTTCTTTTTGATGCGCGTTTCTTTTGAGAATATTTAGTGCTTTATGGTGATAACCGGCTGCTTTGGTGTAATCTTTTTTAAATCCGAAGATCTGACCCATTACGCTGTAGCAATAGGCAATACCAATGGAGTCGTTAGACTGGCACATTCCTTCAAATGCTCTGGTAACCTGATAAAAGGCTTCGTCATATTGCCGGGATCTGACATAGGCTTGTGCGGTGCGATAGGCTGACCTGTCCCGAAGTGGTCTGTCGGCTATCATAAAGGCGACATCTACATCCATTTGCGCAATGGCAGCCTTGTAGTTCTGTCCGGCTCTGCTGTAGGTATCGGCCACATATTGTAGTGAGTCGATGTGTTTATAATCCTGGGCATAAAGGAGGCCGGCCGCATCGAAAAGAATGCAGTAAAATACACATAGCCACTTGATTTTAAAGCTTTTCATTATTTCCGGTTTTTACGGCTCTTGCAATTAAAACTATAGCCGGGTAATACTGTTATTAGGTAGTATTGCCCGGCTATAACAATGATGTCGTTTTACGGTTCCAATGAATACCCTCTGTCCTGTAACTCTTCAATTTCTTCGTCGGTCATTACGGCTCCTTTCTCTTTAAGTTGAGCAAAGAAATCTTTATTGTTGTAGTAAGCCATTCCGAGTATGCTTCTTTCGTTGAGTCCTATAAAATCGTCACTTTCAACAACGAGGTTCAGGTTTGATCCGGCGTCGATGAGCTTTTGGATAATAGTAGGGGATACTCCATGTTTGTTTATTGTATACGCAAGTGCGCTCCATCCCAAATTATCGGTTTTATTCGCATCAGCACCGCCGTTAAGCAACGATTCAACGATTCGGGCATAGATAGCTGTAGCATTATGACAGGCTTCGGCAATCATAGTAAGCGGTGTTTTGCCGTCTTTGGTTTCATTAAGGTCTACGAATTGGTTATGAGCCATACTGTCTATTATTCGGTCATAACCTTTTTCAGGAAACCAGGAATCTTCAAAATTAAGCGCCAGATAAATAGAAGGGGCATTATCTTTAGTAACGGCACTCATTAGTGTCTGTATTTCATTAAAATCCCGATCGTCTATCGCCGATGTTAACGCATCATGCATTTGCTCGCGCGAAATAGAAGCGGAAGGATTTTCGGAAGTGCTTTTTTCTTTTTTCGGTTCGGCCTGATTGTTTTTTTTGAAAAAATTAAATAAACCCATAATTAACGCATTGAATTAGTTTGTTCTTGTATATCCTTTACCCAGCTTTTCGTTGATCAGCTTGTCGCGCTCCTTTTCGGCTTTTTGCACGGAATCCAATTCTTTTACATTTTTTTGACCGGCGGTTCCTGTTTTTCCGTAGGTAATATTTAATGTGGCGCCATTCTGTATTATCTGCCAGAACTTATCGCTTTTAGCATCTTTATAGTGAAGTAGTACTGCTTCGCCTTCTGCCACTTTTATTTCCGATTTATAATAGGAGGAAAGGTTCCATGCCGCGGTCTCATAACGCATTTTTTCTCTAAGGTGATACAGGTATTCCGCATCGGCAACTTCAAACTCGAGCGTGTACAGATCCTTTTCAAGCTTCCGCTTTACAGGTTTCGATAGTATTACCTTGTTGGCAACATCGATTACCTTTAATGGTTCGCTATCGAATTGTACATAATATTGACCGTTCGACATTCCGCTGGCTGAAACTTTTTTGCCATATTGCAACGCCAGTTCTTCGTTGTGTTTTTGCGAATATTCACGATCATTTCTTTTTTGTCCTTCCTCCGGTGTGATGCCGAGCTTCATACCGTCGTTATACTGATGCATTACATCGTATTCGTCTTTTCGCGGATGTTCGGTTACCAGTTTTTTCCATTCTTCCATTGGAATCGGAAGTTTATTGAAATAAGGTCTTTCAATGTGTCCCGTTTCAAGTAGTATTTGCAAAGCAAAGTCTTTAGAACCGATATCGCTTCCCGCATCGGGATGGTCTACGCGAACTTCTGCTGTTACTTTGGTTGCTTCAATGCTTTTTACCGTAATTGTATATAGTGTTGCCATTTTAAATTATTTGTAGCGCTAAGGTATAGAAATATCCTGCGCTACAATTTGTTAATGAAGATTCGTCGGGAACAAATGTATATTTGTTTCTGAAAAATTACATTCCGTCCATTTGACGTAAAAATGCCTCGCGTTGTTCGTCTTCCAGTTTTTCGTAGGCTTCGGCTTTTGCCTCGTCCTGCGGTACGCCTTCACCATAGCGATACATCAGACCCAGGGTTTCTGTTGCCCGTACATTTCCAAGCTGCGAAGCTTTGTCATACCAGATTATCGCTTTTTCCATATCCTGCGGCATGTTGTTTCCTGTGGCATAAAAAGTACCCATATTATAGCACGCTCTGTCACTGCCCGCATTGGCCGCTTTCAGGTTCCAGTTTGTTGCCGTTTCTGCATCGATTTCGGTTCCGATGCCGGTGGCGTAATAGACGTACAATTCAAACATGGCATCGGCATTGCCTAACGCAGCCGATTTTTGATGGTAGTCGAACGATACGGAATAATCCGGAGACAACCAGGATTCGCCGTTGTAATACAGCAGTCCCAGTTCGTACAACGCAGGACTATAGTCTTTTTCGCCTAGCTCTTTGTAGATGTCAATATATATACCGAGCGTTTCTTCCCCAAAGAAGGGCATTGATTTCATCGATTCGAAATAATATTTTGTATCTCTGAATATTTGTTCGTGAGTGTATTTGCTAAAAGTATCATTGCTGATTATCGCTTTTAATTCGTCGTGATCAATACGTTCCATATTTTTTTGATTGGATTATTATTTTAACGCTTCGAAATTTTTTAGCAATTTGTTGTATTCTTTTTTGTCAGACGGGGAAGCTACCAGTGCTTCAATTTTTGGAAGTTGTATTTCGGCATCTGCTTTACGCTTGTGGTAAATCAGGAAGTCGCCGTAGTTCCAGTTGTTAAGGAAATACGATTTAATAGCAATACTTTCTTTGTAATGAGTTTCGGCATTCGCAAGATCTTTATTCATCAGGTAGCAGGAAGCCAACTGATCATGCAGGAACGCTTTGTCGGTAGCATCCCATTCTTCGTTGAGTGCGTTTCGATACACATCGATCGCGTCCTGATATTTGCGACTCATGATCAGCTTTCCGGCTGTATTGATAAAAGGTGTAGTTCTGTTACTGGTTTCCGGAAATGACGAACTGTCTGAAGTAGTAGCATCCGATATGGAAATCTCACCGTTAAAAACAGAATTCTTTAGGTAGTTAACCAGTTTCTCATCAGTGTTGGTTTGATCAAAGAAATTTTGTAGCTGTTTGTAGTTACCCTCGTTGAGTACCACATTGGCATTAACAGAATTGCTAAGCTTGTCATAAAGCGGATCGATCAGCTTGCTGCCAGAAATATTCATCTCGGCAAATACCTTTCGCAACAGATCCAATACCGCGATGAGGTGGGCTTTCTGCTCGGGTTTTACGTGGTTGTCATAAGGGATTATAAACGCTTCGCCCAAAGCTCTTAAGGAAGCATTGATTTCTCCGTCGTCAAATTTTTTCTTTGCATCGATCAGTTTTTCAGGTGCTTTTTTCAGGTTCTTTTTTGAGGTGAACAGCGAATAAATAATGAGGAGTACAATCGCTCCTCCTCCAATGTAAAAATAATTCATAGTTAATTTAAATCAAAGTGGTTAATGAGGTGGTTTTTAACTCCATCAGGTTAAAATGATGAATCTTACAAAAATAGGCCTATTATTTATATAGCCAAATATTTACAAAAAAAACCATAAAAATTTTACATTAAGAAAAGATTTCGCTATTTCTTAGGTTGGAAGAACCGTTTGTGTAGTTCTGCATTTCGGTGTTTGATAATCCAACAGGTTTTTGGCGTATCCGGGTTATTTTGTTTTCAAACCGAATGTGTTAAAAAGAGATTAAAATATTTCTCTCATTTGTGACTTACTCTATATTTGTGCGAAATCATTCAATCATTAAACGCAGTTAAAAATCAAATGAAACATTACTATCTTACGTTTCTTCTGTTGCTTTCGGCTTATGGCTTTTCACAAAACCGATTGCCGGTGATCAAAGCGAATACCAAGTTGGCAACGATTCAAGAAACCGGGCAGCCTGTAAAGAAATGGAATTTAAGCCCGGAAATTAAAATCGATGCCTTTATCACCAATAAGTTGGTAAAACCGGTTACGGTAAAGTTTAAAACGGATATCGATTCCATTAGTTTTAAATTAAAACCCGGGCAACATAAAGACTTTATTGTTGTGCTCAATGGAAAGGATTCCTGTTATACCCGAATTCAAAGTCCCGAGGTGAAAAATTTTAGACGCGTACAACCGGAAGTTCACGATACGATTCCGTTTGCGATCAACAAGTACAATACCAATTCGATCAAAGTCGTGTTAAACAAATTGGATACGTTAAATCTGAATTTCGATACGGGTGCTACCGAAGTGGTGCTGATTGAGGAGGCGTTAAAGAACAAGGTGAAAAGTAAACCGGATCTCTATAATACGGCGCATGACATTGCAATAGGAAACAGAACGTATCAATCGAAGGTGTATGATATTCAGTTAGCGGGTCATGGGACGGACGGTCTTTTGGGGTGGGATAATTTCGATGGTTATGTCGTGGAGCTCAATTACGATAAAAATATGATGGTGGTACATTCGAAACTGCCAAAAGCCGTAAAACGGGATAAGACCATGGAAAAGTTTAAAATGAAATATTTTAACAAGGTATTTTATATCGAAAGTGACATAACACAAGGTAAGACTACCGTAAAGGATTGGTTTATGTTTGATACAGGTTATCAAAAAACGGTTGTCCTGGACAATGATCTTTTAAACCAAACTAAATTCCCGGTGTCGGAAATGACGGTCATTCGAATGGATACGCTTCAAGGTGTCATGAAAAATAAGATTCCGGTGATGACGTCCAATCTGGAACGGCTGAAAATAGGAAAATACGAGCTGAAAAATGTACCGGCTCAGATTTTAACAACCAATAAACCGGTACCCGGAGCGAATGTTCATATTTTTGGGAGTGATGTTTTAAAACGATTTAATACGTTTTTGGATTTTCAGGAAAATGTAGTGTATTTACAACCGAATCATTTGTATGAGGTCGGATATATTGAGAACGCATCCCGATAGTATTGGCATAACATTGGATTATAAAAAAACGACCCGGATAGGAGTCGTTTTTTTATTTCTAAAGTAGTTGCTTAAGGATGCTCACACTTCGTATTAACTCGTCTTTCGATGCCGAAGCAAAACCCAGTCGGATGGAGTTGGTGCTGTAATCCGGATATTGATGTGTTTTTCCATCGGATAGTAGTAAACCTTTTCGAAGTGCTTTTTGAGCCAAAGATTCCAGATTGATGGAATCGTCAAAAGTTGTCCAAACCGTCATGCCGCCTTCCGGAATGGAAAACGTTACGGCATCGGATACTTGATCCGTAAGTAAATCACAAAATAAATCCCGTCGTTCTTCATAAACGGCAATTGCTTTTCGCGTATAGCGCTGTAGTGTTCCGTCCTGTAAAATAGCAGCCATCGCATTGTCGAGCATATGATCGCCCTGCCGGTCCAGTAAAATCCGAACCTGTGCCAGATGTTCGATCACATTTTCCGCACCTACCAGATAGCCCATTCGGAAAGCCGGCGAAAAGCTTTTACTAAAAGAGCCGCAATAAATCACCATTCCGTTTTCATCGGCACTGGCTAAAGGTAATAACGGGCGGTGTTTGTAATGAAAATCAAAATCATAGTCATCTTCAAAAATGATAAAGCCATATTCAGTGGCCAGTCGTAATAATTCCAAACGCCGGTCAATACGTAAGGAAACGGTTGTTGGATAATGATGGTGCGGTGTAACATAAACCATTCGCACTTTTTGTGTCCGACATATTTCTTTTAACGCATCGACAACAATACCGTGTTCGTCAACCGGAATGCCGATATGCCGCGCTCCGGCATGAAGAAAATTATGATCGGCTCTTTTCCAGCCTGGAATCCCGGAAACCACCACATCACCCGGACGAATCAGAGCGGTACAAACCAGATTGATACCCATTAGGGTTCCCCGAACGGAAAGAATGTTCTGAGCCGTTGTTTTTAAACCGCGTGTCGTGTTGAGGTAATCCGATAAGATTTCCCGGTAATATTGCGGACCGGCCGGATCGTTATAACTGCCAAACCGGTGGTAAAGTCCGCCACGCGTAAGCTGGTTACGATAGGCGCGGTAGAGTTCTTTTAACGGAGCAAGACTCGGGTCGGGATAACCGTCGTCCAGATGAAGCTCCGGGATAACGATATCGGTAGCCTTATCCGGGTAGTTTTGAAAGGGAATACTAAATCCCGCTTTTTTCATAGCCGGATTATGCCGACTGCCGGTTAGCATTTCCGGTTCATGATCCACAAGATGCGCCGAGATAAAAGTGCCCCGGCCGACAAAACTTTCCAGCCATCCTTGCATTTGCAGTTCTTCATACGCCTTACCCACGGTAATTCGATTAATCTGTAGTAGTCTGGCAAGATCCCTTGTGGAAGGTAATTGCTGACCCGAGCGGACTGTACCGGTTTTGATACAATCGAGCAGGATATCGGCCAGTTGTAGGTATACCGGTCGTGCTATAGAGTGATCAAGAGATAGGTTTTCGAATAAAGAATGCAATATTGGACTATTCATAATAATAATATTGGATTATAAAGATAGGGCAATATTGATTTAGTTTTGTTCTACTAAAAGAATAATTACGATGGATTATACAATACGGGAATGCAAAAAAGAAGACCTCGATACCTTGGTTGTCTTATGTGCGAAACACGCCGATTACGAACGGGCTACTTATGAGGCTCGTGGTAAAAAGGAAAAACTGGAGGCCGCTCTTTTTTCGGATGACAAAAAGCTATACAGTATGGTGGCGGAAGTTGCCGGTGAAGTGATCGGTTATGCGACCTATACGTTTGATTTTTCCACTTGGGAGGCGCAAAAGTTTATTTATCTGGATTGTTTGTATCTGGAAGAGGCGTATCGTAATTTTGGAATCGGACACGCTTTAATGGAAAAAGTGATCGCAATCGGGCAAACCGAAAATTGCACCAATATGCAATGGCAAACCCCGGATTTTAACGAAAAAGCCATCCGTTTTTATAAGCGAATCGGTGGCATTGGGAACGAAAAAGTACGGTTTACAGTACCGTTATAAATACAAAAAGCAAATAGTATGGAAAAGATAATGATTCGCGAAATTACGCTTCAGGATATGGAAGTATGGCAAGCCTTGGCAAAAGAGACGTTTTTTGAAACGTTTTCGGAAAATAATTCCGCGGAAAACATGGAACAATATCTCGAAAATAGTTTTAATATTCCGAGGTTAACGGCCGAATTAAACAATCCGGATTCGCAGTTTTTTATGGCTTGGGATGGCACCACAGCGGTGGGTTATCTAAAGTTGAATTCCGGAAAAGCACAAACCGAATTACAGGACGATACGGCTCTTGAGATCGAACGTATTTATGTAAAAAGCAGCTACCACGGACAAAAGGTCGGCCAGTTGCTATATGAAAAAGCATTGGAAACGGCTCGGAAAGACCAAAAAATTTATGTATGGCTGGCGGTATGGGAAGAAAATCACCGGGCCATTCGATTTTATACCAAAAACGGATTCGTGGCTTTTGATACCCATATTTTCAGATTGGGTAATGAAGAACAAACCGATATCATGATGAAAAAGGTTTTGGAGTAATACCAGCCGGATTTTTGTAGGCACAATGGTTAATTCTAAAAAAAGTCACTTTTTGAATTTTAAATGAAAGAATACCAAAAGGTAGTTAACGAATTGGTTACCTTTTGGCATTCTAATTAACCGCCTGTTTTTTTAATCCTTTAGCAAAGGATACAAGCATACTGGCCTGGTTTGCTGAATTGGCATCAAAATGGATTTCAGGGCATTTAAGACCCTTTAATTTCAAATCCGTCCAGAACTAATTTCCTATAGTAACATTGTTGTCTATAAAGCCAAAATCAGAAATATACATCAACTGAGTATTTACAGCGATCTGGGGCATAGCCCCTAAAAGATCTAATGAATTTAACTCATTTGAGTGCGCTCATTTGTATTCGGTTTCATAATTTCAAAATAGTTATGATTTTAATTTCAAAAACCATTTACTTGGAAATCTTGCATCGGTAGATAAATAGGTGTTTGAAGCGGATACATATGGGCATAAAAACTGACCTCTAAAGTGTCTGTTGATGAAATAGACGGGGTCATTTTCTTTGATTTCCGGATTTGTTCCGTCGTAGTCAGCTTTATGTACGATCCATGTCTGTTCTTTGTAGCCCTCTCTGGCATAATACAGGGTTTTCGTGGATTTCCATGCACCCAATACATTAGATGTCCCGGTTTTAGGGTCACAGGTAACGATTTGTAAAGTATCTCCATGTTTTACAGTACCTATTCCTCCGTTGAATTTGAAGGCCGATTTACGTAAGGTCACTCTTGGGTAATAGGTTAAGATGTGCTTTTCATTATTGCCAATATAGTTTAATCCGTTTTCCAGGCTTATATAGAGTTTTTGGCCATAATCTATTTTTTTGGCATTTGGTGGTGTCGCTGGACTAAGTGACTCCTGATTTAAAAGAATAGGTTTTGTGGGTATCGGATTGGGTCTGTTTTTTCCCCATGATGGATATTGATAGTAATTAATCATCGGTTTGTTTCCTTCCTCATTCCCTAAATCGATAATAGCATAGCCATGATTGAAGTATCCATTTTTTTTGGCTAGTTTATAGCGGTCATCATAAGGAGTATCCTCATAGTTAATCTTATATGGGTCTTCCGAATGCAGTTCCTCAAATGCACTTGCTCCTATCAAGCGACCTTTATTGAGACCAAAAAGAGAATCCTGATAGATAACCTGATTGTGTTCGTGACCCCAAAACCAGGCTGCAATCTTGTTGTCGAAATAAGGTTGAAAGATATCGAGTAGGTATTTGTTTAGATTAGGATACGCCGAATGGACGGATGCGGAACCGTTTATTTTGGAATTATGGCTAAATAACTGATGGTGTGTGAAAAGAATGGACTGACCACTAAAATTTTTGATTTTATCAATATGCCATTCTGCTTCATCTTTATGAAGATTCGGGCCGGCATAGAAGGTGTTGATCTGATTTATTGGATTGGCATCGTCATAACCACTGTCGGCTCCGATAAATTGCCATTTTTTATTTTCGGTTTCAATACAGAAGTAACTGGCGTGCTGAATAAGCTCAGGATCATAATTGTTAAGTCGGGCAATCATCTTGTAGTAGTCATACCCAAAAGCATAGTAATCATGATTCCCGGGGATGGAAAGGACAGGAATCCTTTTGTTGTTTCCGAGTGTTCGGGTAAACACTCTTTTTATAACGTTCTCGAAATTCGCAATGCATTCGTCATTCGTGCCCGAATAGTAAATGTCTCCCAAATGAATAATCAGATCCGGTTTGTTATAGCGTACCAGGGTTTCCAGTAAATATTCCGCATCTTCCATACCGGTACCCCAATCGCCGATAATGGCGATTTTTGCATCGTTTTTGAGTTTGTGCTTTATACGTCCGTAATTGAGATCTTTTTTGCCTTCAACTTTCCAGGAGTTGTACTTTAATTTGCCTTTATATTTTTTGTAATATTCCCAATAGGTATCTGCACATGTCAAAAATCCGGGATCAAGATTGCTGAATTTGCGATACTCGGCTAATAATTGTTGCTCATGTTCGTGGGCTTCGAGGATTCTGGCTATAGCAATCTCGAAGGTTAATTCCGAAATCTGGGATAATTCTTCAACAGTACTATCGTTTGTTTCAGATCGAAACTCAGGATGTTCACCTTGTAGGTTTTCAGCTTTCGCAATATGGAGCCTTAACGCTTCTTGAATCGGAAGCGGTTTGCCTTTAGAAGATTTCAGTAAAGCGGATTCCTTTTTGAAGTGTTCTTCAACAACAGATTGCCATAATGATAATTGTTGCAAGTTTGTTTTTGTTGGATTTTCCATTATGAATTAAATTAAGGTTACATTTTTATTGAATTAGATATTCCAAAATTGAGCCTTATATCTTTTGGAATCAATGTGAGTTTTCACGTTTTGGAAAGGGGATTATTCCCGGTTAAAAAGGGGGGAACTTATGGATAATGTGAAAGTTAACTTGTAATACTCTGAAATTATCTATATTTTTGAATGACTCCATTTAATGTTGAAAACCATGATATTAGAACCTACGCCTATAGAGGATATTATTCAGATGTTTCCGGATTTAGATCAATTGCGGAAAGAGGATATTTTAAACCTTGAGTTAGCTCCGAAAACAAGAGAAGAAGGTGATCAGGAAATCAGAGATTGTGATACGTATTTACAGTTGGATTCCCATACTGTCGCGTATCATTTAGCTTCCTTATCATTAAAGCAACTAACCGAGTTGTTTAGAGATGCCACAAATTTAGGTAATGACAATGCTGAGGGTGTAACCGGGTTGAAAGTTTTAATTGGAGCCGGGACTGTTGCGGATAATACGACCACGACATTACTACCCTTGTTTCAGCCGCTTTATCTCAAGCGGATCAAATCGGAGGAGACAATCGGAACCTATGAGGTGTTCCCCGGGAAATACTATCAGTTTAAAGGATCGGAAACGAATACTGTTCCCGAAAAAGATGTAGAAAAATATAAGGAAACCTATCGGGTAAACGTTACAATTCAAGAAAAAGAATTTCGTTCGGGTGCCAATACAGAAGCGGTAATATTTCCTTTTCAGACTATTTTTACATTATTGTATGATAATAAAGAAACAAGAGAGGTTTTATTGTACAATGCTATAAGAAGGGATCTTGATCTTGACCGTAATGCAAAGCACAGTATATTATTGTCTTCTCAAAAAATGATGGAAGCTAGCAATTTCCAAGGAAAATACGCTAATCGTTCTCATTTGTGTCCGCCGGATTGTAATACATTAGAATATGATGTGGCAAAATTTATAGAAGGTGCCATCTTTGCATGGAAAGATAATGCTCCCCAAAATCGGACCTGATTATTTTGTCAAAACAGGTTATAATTGAGCTAACGGTACTATGCGCTACTTTTATAGTAGGAGTACGAGCGATCCGGTACATGACAGCGTTCTTTCGTGTCCTTTTTATCCAACTGGTTGTTTGGATGGGTTTCTATATTTTACTGCATTGGCTCACATGCAACCAAATTAAAAACGGATTGACACCAAACAATCAATGGCTAATGAATATTCATATAGTGATTGAAACATTGCTATTGTATACGGCTGCTTATACCATCAGAAAAAATAAGCGGCTTCAGATTAGTATCATTATAGCAGCATTTCTTTTTATAACGGTTTTTATAATCCAGCTCATTACCAATGGGATTGAAGTTTACATGAATTATGCCGATGCTGTGGAATGCATCACCAGTACGGTACTATTTGCTCAGGTAGGCTTTTATTTTGTCAAAATAAAAAATAGTCACGGGTTAATAACGCCGGAACTGCTAGCTTGTCTAGGGTTATTGCTTTATTTTGGAGGTTCGGTTCCCTATATAACGATGATACATTACCTCCAAAAAAATAATCCAGAACTGAATCACTTGCTTTTTGATTTTATCAGTAATGTATTAGCCAATGTACGGTATATTTTGATGGGCTTTTCTTTTTGGCTGATATATAAAAAAGCACATAATCTGAACGTGAAATTATGAATGAAATCGTATTAGGAATCATAATAGGGACACTGCTGATTTTACTCCTGATCTTTGGCATTTTTGTCGCCTTTTCACTCATTTCCAAACAACGGTTACAGCAGGAAAAAAGGTTGGCTGAAGCGAAACTGATTTTTGAAAAAGAAATTCGCCTTGTTGAAAGTGAGGTTTCAGAAAACATAATGACGCAATTGGCAAATGAACTTCATGATAATGTAGGCCAGCTTTTAACGGTAACACATATTCATATTGAGAACCAGAAAATTGATGATCCGGGACTCGTTGCAGCCTTTAGGCCTGTTGAAACCTACTTAAATGAAATAACACAACAGATACGAATTTTGAGCCGTACGCTTAATAATGATTTTATAGGTAGTATTGGTTTGCGAGATTCGATTCCGTTAGAAATAGAGCGATTAAGAATGCTAAAACGTTTCAATGTGCATTGTAACCCTATAGCGACTATTTCAGGCTTAAATAAAGATGAAGAGTTAATTGTATTTCGAATTTTTCAGGAAATAACGCAAAATGCATTGCGCCATGCTAAGGCAAAAAACCTTTATGTAGCGATTGTGAGCACCCCGGAATATTTTGAGTTTTGTGTTCAGGATGATGGAAAAGGTTTTGATAAAAATGAAGTGTTCGAAATGGGACGGGCTTCTGGATTAAGAAATATTATCAAAAGAGCAACACTTGCTTTGTTCGATTGTGAAATACAATCCACTAGTGGGAAAGGAACAAAAATTGTGTTAAAAAAAATAACAGTACCTTGAAATGGATAAAGTTAAAAAGCTTGTATTAGTCGACGATCATGTTATCATCCGAAATGGACTCAAAGAACTTATTGAAAAGATAGGGCCTTATAAAATCATAAATGAATTTAATTCGGGACTTGATTATTTTGCAGCTTTACCATTTGAAACAGAACCCGATTTGATCATTTTGGATTTGAATATGCCGGAAATGGATGGTTTCGAAATCGTTGAAACGATGAAAGAAAGAGCTATAAAAACGCCAATATTGATCTTGACATTGGAAAGTGATGAGAATACAATTATTCAGCTTTTTCGAAAGGGTGTTCGTGGGTTTTTAAAAAAAGATTGTAGTGCCGAAAATCTCAAAACAGCATTACAGTCTATTTTTCAATTTGGATTCCATCATAATGAATTTTTGACGTTGTCGCTGCAAAATGAAATACCACAGCCTGAAAAATCAGATGCCGACTTGATTTTAGATCAATTGACCGAAAGAGAACGGGAATTTCTAAAATATGTATGTCACGATAAGGAATATACCTACGATCAGATTGCAAGTCTTATGTTTGTTCAGCCCAGAACTGTAGATGGATATCGGGAGTCGCTATTTAATAAATTTGAAATTAAGTCGAAAACCGGATTAGTTCTTTTCGTATTAAAATATAGACTAATTGATAAATTGTAATTCCGTTATAGGGATAGAATGGTTTTGAATTCGGTACTGGTTCTTCTGTTATCCGTGACGATTTATGAGAATATCTGAAATGCATTATTTTGAATAATCTGTTTTTGTTTATCAATTTCACAAGATATCGGGAAAATTAGTATGTAGTTTGAGGTAAAATGCTAATTTTGCGGAATACACACTAAAGTTGTTAAACCGGAAAGTGTTTTTTAGAAGATAAACAATAAATAGATAGCGTAATTGCTATTATTGCAAATAATGGCAATACGGATTTTTAATAAGTAACGAAACGATTATGTCTGACGAAATGAAAACATGTCCGCAATGCGGATCACCTTATGGGTATTATTTAAACGATTTGGCCTATGCTTGTCCGGAATGTACACACGAATGGAATCCAGCGGAAGTTGGTGCACAGGATGTGCTGGTAATAAAAGATTCGAATGGGAATATTTTACAGGATGGTGATGCGGTTATTGTAATTAAAGACCTTCCGGTTAAAGGAGCCAAAGGGCCAATCAAAGCGGGAACCAAAGTGAAAAATATTCGTCTTACCGATGGTGATCATAATATCGATTGCAAAATCGATGGCTTTGGCGCAATGGCATTAAAGTCGGAATTTGTTCGAAAAGCATAATATGTAAGCCTGATTATATACAAAGGACATACTATCGAGTATGTCCTTTTTTATTTAATGACTTTCGGCATATTTTTTAAAGTTGTTTAAAATGGCCTGCCATCCGTTTTGTTGCATTTCAATTGGATTTTGATTTTCCGGATCGAAAGCGATCACAAGATCGGTAGCGGTATCATTTTCATGGAATGTAACGGTTACTTGTCGGCCGTCGGGCATGGTGTAGCTAAAGTGTTCTCCATCGCTGATTTCGTCATAAGTCGCTTCAAATTCAAACCCGAAGCTTCCGTCCCGTGCTTCCATTCGGGCGCTATAGGTACCGCCAACCTGCATGTCGTTCGACGCTTTCGGACAATGCCAGGATGGATCGGCAAAGTTCCATTGTGTAATATGTTCCGGTTGAGTGTAGTAGTTCCACACTTTGTTTTTATCGGCTAAAATAGTAGCGTTAATTGTGATTTTAGAGGCCATGTTTATCGGTTTAAGAGTAGTAGTAATTCGTCTAGTTTTTCAAGTGTTGCGATCATACCCGGTTCCATACCCATTTGGATTACGGTTTCCAGATCGGATAGGGATTTATAGGTTACAATGGTTTCCACCAGTGTATTGTCGCCTTTATCGGTAAAGTTAACCAGCCAGTCGGAACTCGGAAGCTCTTTATTAAGGTCACCGGCTTCGTTCGCAAAAGCATCCCAGGCCGTATAATAATCGATCGGTTTGATTTTCTGATACGCCATCCAGTTCCAGTATTCGGTACCGTTTGGTTCGATCATGGCATAATGCCAGTGGCCGCCCTCACTAAAATCCATGGCTTTGGTTTTGGTGATTAACGGTTTTGGCGCAAACCATTGGTCTAATAGTTCACTTTTGGTATAACAGTTCCAAACCAATTGACGGTTGGCCATAAACTCCCGTCTGATTGTCAATGTGTTTTTTTCCTTGTCAGCAAGGAAGTCGAATTGCAGGTTGTGTTTCATTTTTGTTGGTTTTTAAGGTGGTCTAATAGGTTGTCGAGTTGTTCGAATCGGCTTTCCCAAATCGTACGGAATTGTTCCAGCCATTGATCAATTTCTTTCATCTTGTCGATTTCAAGCTGGTAATAAATTTCCCGTCCCAGTTGTTCTTGTTTTAACAATTGACATTCGACTAGTATTTTCAGGTGTTTCGAAACAGCTTGCCGTGTCGTGTTAAAATGTTCGGCTATCGCATTGGGGGTCATTGCCTGTGCGGCAATCAATGTGAGTATGGCTCTTCGGGTCGGGTCGGCAATGGCTTGAAATATATCGCGTCGCATAGTCTTTTCTTTTTTATGTGAAACCAATCAGTTGCAAATATATGTGAAACTATTCGGTTGCGCAAATATTTTTAAATAAAAATGGAACGGCATAAAAAAACCAGCCGGATTTCCAGGCTGGTTATTAGGTGTTTACTGTAAAAACAGGAGGATTGTTTACATTCGGTTGGTTTCTTCATTAAGCGAAGCGGCTTTGATCGATTTGGATTTTCCACCGCCAAAATAATAGGTTGCCTGCAGATAAAAGCGTCGGGTTTCCCATCGGTTTGTCCAATCGGTAGTCACATTCTGAAGTTGTGTAACATGATGGTAGAAGCTTTTTTTCAGAATATTAGTACAGCCGCCGGATAACTGTAGCGTTTTGTTGAACAGGTTCTTTTTGGCCGATACGCTAAAGTCGCCAATGGCTTTCGAATATCCGTTTGGTGAGGTCGAACGTCCAGCATAAAATCCGTTTATGTTGAGTGTCCAATCTTTAAAAGTGAAGTTTTCATACAAATTGATTTCGTGACGGAAACCGTGACCCTGATATAAAAATCCGGGAATTTCCGATGATTCACTACTGTAAGTACCCTCAAAATTGAATTGCATCGTCCACCACTGTGCTACCTGATACGGATAGGTGGCCGAAAATCCGATTTTCTTCCCGGTTGACGCATTGGCTTTGTAGTTGATATTGTAGTTTTCTTCCGGTTGATAGGCGATCACATCAGTAAAGCCATTGTTGTAAAAATAGCCATAGAGACTTAGATTTAGCGCACTTTTATAAATATAACTCAACTGTAGACTGTGGTAATACTCCGGTTTTAAAGCCGGATTTCCTTTTTGAAGCGTATAGGCATCCAAATATAAATAATATGGATTTAACGATAAATAACCCGGTCGGCCAATACGGCGACTATAACTCAATTGGTATTGGTTGTTCTCTTTTTTATAATTGATGGAAAAAGAGGGAAAGAGGTTGGTGTAACGGTTCGAATTGGATTGATGATTGATGGGAGAGTTGGCTTCATATTGAAAATACTCGGCGCGAAGTCCGGCCATAAAATTCCATTTGCCCAGACTAAGATCCACTTGCGCATAGGCAGACGTAAGGTGTTCTTTATAAACAAAATTATTGATCAATAGACTGTCGGGTATGATGGATAAACTGCTGTTATGGGCATCGTAACCATTATAGTAATCCATATGGATATACGAATATTTAAGTCCGCTTTCCAGATATAGTTTCTGAGCCAGACGCTGACGAAGATCGGCCTGTGTGGTAACGATTGTATACTTGGTTGTATTGGTACCGTTGAGTTGCATATAGGAATTGTCGGCATAATCATTTCGTTGAAAACCGGATGACGAAGTGGTATAGCGCGCCAAATTCGCCTGTATATCCAGTTTGGTCGTCGTACTGTCGGTCACAAAACTGTAAAAAGCATTTCCGGTTAATCGTTCGGAGGGTTTTTGTTCGTGTTTGCTTAGGTTTACGGTAGTCACGGGAGCGCCATTCAGAAATTCGTAGGTAGCGCCATAGGTGTTTTCATCAGCATCGGAACGGGAATAGGACCAATCCGTACTGATCAGTTGTCTTTCGCTAAGTTTATGCTCCACAGCAAGGTTAAGGCTTTTGGAAACGGTTTCCGGTCGCCATTTATTATATTGATCAATAATACGGTTACCTTCCGGAGCGATAATGTCCTGTCGGATATGACGGTGGTTTACAGAGTTGCCTTTATAATAGGATGCGTTTCCGCTAATATTCCATAATGAATCGCTATAATAGATCCGGCTACCGTATTGGTGTTTAAAATATTCGCCATACGATGCCCAGGCATAAGCATTTCCGTTTAGATGTTTTTCTTTTTTTCGTTTTAAAATAATGTTGATAATACCAGCGGTTCCCGATGCATCATAACGCGCCGACGGTTGGGCGATGATTTCAACCGATGCAATGTCATCGCCTTTTAACGATCGGATGTATTCGCGGAGTGCTTCCCCTTGAAGGGCGCTTTTCTTTCCGTTGATCATAATCTGAATATCACCATTCCCGCGGAAAAGCAGATTTTCGTCTTTATCGAGTTGAATGCCGGGAACCTGTCGTAAGGTTTCAAGACCGTTATTGCCCAGTCCGATGCCAGCCATATCGATGTTGAAAATCATTTTGTCTCCTTTCATGGTAATGGCATTTTGTTTTGCTTTGACGATTACTTCGTTTAGGGTTGTATTGGCAGCCGGTTGCAGGATTGCTTTTAAGTGAAGCGGGAAATTCCGGGACGCTATTTTTTGACTATAGTCGTCATAACCCATATATCGTATGGTGAGTGTACCACTATAAAATGTTTCGGAGATAGCGAGGCTAAAGTTTCCCTGCTCGTCGGTATGTGCGGATACTATGTTTTTTTGTAAGGTATCTGTTACGAATATCGAGGCGTAGGGAAGGGATTCGCCCTTGGAATCGGAAGCATTTCCGGTAATTTTTTGTGCTGATAGAACAACGGGAATAAGTAAAAGGATTGCTAAATAGTGAAATGATTTCATAGGCTGATTTTTATAGTGCAAGAGTACGTTGCCTCGAAATGGCATTTCTCAAAAAAGGATAAAGCGTCACGATTGTCTTATAAACGGACGATTATGGTATATAAAAAATTTGGTTGTGTAAAACAGGTAGTTCGTATCAGATTTTCCGGGTTTTGTTGGATACCGTTTTTGGGCTATCCGGAAAAAACATACTTTAGCGGTATGTCTAAAAAAAGAGAAATACAGTATCATATTGTCTTTTGGGTTGTGGTGATGCTTCTGGATCATTTGCTGGAAGATATCATGAAGGATCGCAATAACGCTTTTTTCTGGAAGGCACTTCAGGGAACCGGATTTACGTTACTGCAAATGGTGATTTTTTATCTAAATTATTTGTGGATCTGTCCGAAAACAATTCCCTATAAGAAATGGAAACTTTTTGCCCTATGTCAGTTGGGATTGTTTTTCCTGTTTCCGGCGCTGCGTTTTATAATCGAAGAAGTGATCATTTACCGGATTACCGGAAATCATAATTATGTGATGGAAGCACTTACGGTGGCTTATTATGTATATGATAATTCGTATTATGTGATACGGACCTTGTTGCTTGGTATTGTTGGCTATTTTCTGAAATACCTATGGACAACCAATGAAAAAATGAACAGATTGCAGTTGGAAAAAAAGCAGGCCGAGTTACAAGTGCTTAAAAATCAGTTGAGCCCACATTTTTTATTTAATACGCTCAATAGCTTTTATTCGGATTTGTATGATACACAGCCCAAAGTGGCTGAAGATATTATGAAATTGTCTGAAATGTTGCGTTATGTGACGTATGAAAATGAAAACGACAGGGTGTTGCTTCGCGATGAGGTGGTGTTTTTACAGCATTATATTGCGCTTTTTCAACGGCGTTTTGATGGAACAATCCCAGTGGAATATCACTATCCGCAAGAGTTAAAAGAATATTGTATTCCATCGTTACTGCTGATTCATTTTGTAGAAAATGCTTTTAAACACGGAATTTTGGATGATCCAAACCATCCGATTGTGTTTGATTTTAGAATACAAAACGACCGACTGGTTTTCCGCGCGTCTAATAGCTATCGTAAAAGTCAGCATTATGATATTAGCGGTATCGGTCAGAAAAATATCGTACAACGACTTGCAATTCTGTTTCCGGATAATCATAGTCTACTCGTGGATCAAACGGAAAATACCTATACCGTCGTTTTAAATATCCCATTGTTATGATACAACAACCTATAACCTGTATAATTGTAGATGACGAACCACCGGCAATACGACTGCTGCAAAAGTATGTGGAACAATTACCCGGATTGGAGTGCATCGGAACTGCAACCCGTGCCGTGGAAGCTTTACATCTAATCGAACAACAGTTACCCGATATTGTTTTTCTGGATATTCAGATGCCGGATCTTACAGGCTTACAGCTTTCGGCTCTTATAAAAGGGAAGGTAAAGGTGGTGTTTACAACCGCTTATCCACAATTTGCAGTGGAAGGTTTCGAACAGGATGCGGTCGATTATCTGTTAAAACCGGTAGCGTTTAACCGGTTTATTGGTGCTGTTGAAAAAGTGCGGAAAATTTCAGATTCATCAAAACCAAAACCCGTTGCCGAAACAGTACAGGAGGATTACTTTTTTATCAAAACGGATGGGAAAAACCGGTATAAACGGGTTCTTGTAAATGAGATTTATTATATCGAGAGTATTAAGAATTACGTGGTAATTCATACCGGTGAGGAGCAGGTGATTACCTATAATACCTTAAAACATTTTGAAGAGCATTTGCCGGAAGACCGGTTTGTGAAAATACATAAATCCTATGTGGTGGCACTGGGAAAAATAGAAAAAACCGACACGAATGACGTTTGGATTATGAATAAAAGCTTACCACTAGGGGATACTTATAAATCGGATTTTTTTAAAAGAGTACAGCAGTTTCTACTTTGATGTGATACAGCTTGTCACACCTGACAGGTTTCCAAAACCTGTCAGGTGTAGAAGCGCAATCATTTTTTAAATTGTCCCAAAGCGTCCCATATCTGATAAAACACCTGATTGCCTTCAGGAGTTGAAAAGTTGGTGTTAAACATCATGATACGCCCGACACTGGTTTTCGGATCAAAAAACAGCATAGCCATAACGCCGGGATCACCACCGGTATGACCAATATAGCCGGTATAACCAAAACCTATAAAAATCCCGGAATTATAGGATTCGCTATACGGATTCTGAGTGTTTCGCTCTGTAAAGTGTTCGGCCGATAATTGTGGTTTAAAAAACTCACGATAACTTTCTTTGGATAGAATTTTGCCGTTGCCATTATAACCCCGAATCAGTTCCTGTAGGTACTTGCTCAGATCGTCGATTGTGGTCATAAAACCACCATCCGGATACGAACTCATAGTGTAATAGGGAAGTAGTGTTTTCGGATCCTGATAATAACGCGACAAGCGCGACAAATCTATAGCATCGAATTTCCAACCGGAGTTTTTGAGTTGCAAAGGAGTAAGAATGTGTTTTTCGGTAAAAACATCAAAAGGCTCCCCGGTGGCGCGTTCGATAATATAAGCGGCCAATGTCGTTCCGGTATTGGAGTATTCATATTGAGTGCCCGGAGCTTTGTTTAAAAAAGTATCCGGATTGTGCCATCTTCCATTCGCAGAAAGCATTTCTTTTGTGAAACTAGCCAATCCTACAGCCGATTCTGCCGGGTTTAGTATTTGGGTGTCGTCGAATACGAATGGTAAACCGTTTAGATTCTGGTCGGGTTTTAGATAATAATTCTTACTTAGATAATTTTCGTTGTCCAGTATGGTCGAAGTATGCGTCGCCAAATGCCGGATGGTAATTGGGGTATTCGGGAAATACGGATTGATCACTTCAAAAGGAAGGTACCAGTTAACCTGATCGTCCAATCGGAGTTTGCCAAGTTCCTGTGCTTTTAGTAGTGCTATACCCACCAGTGTTTTGGATACGGAAGCAATGCTTTGAACGGTCTGTACGGTATAGGCTTTGTCAGCTGCCCGGTCGGCATATCCGAATCCGTTTTTATAACGTGCACCTTGATCATCTACGATTGCAACACCAAATCCGTTAAAATAGCCTTTGTCGTAAAGTTGTTGTAGCCGATTGGTAAGGGAATCAGCCGCAGATTTACGGATAACGGTTGTTGTGTTTTGTTTTGGTGCCGAACAGGAAACCGAAAACAGAATAATTGTTGCCAGAAGAAGGATAGATTTTTTCAAAAGGTCGAATATCAGGTTTTTACGAAGTTACAAAAATAATATTCACCCGATTTAATTTGATACATCTGACTTGGTTTGATACACCTGACAGGTTTTTAAAACCTGTCAGGTGTGAAATGAAGGAAATGAAGGAAATGAAGGAAATGATATGTTGAACGATTATTTCTCGTAATTCGCTTCGATTTCCTGTAATGCGGTAATAATGCTTTCGGTTTTGGCATGCTCCTTACGGATGTATTTTTTACCAATTATAAAATAGGCGATAAGCATCCAGGTAACATAAGATGTCAGGGTAACGATTTTTACTGTAGTCGATAACGGTTGCATCACTTCAATAAAATAAAAAACGAAGGCGGTATTTAAAACGATATAATAAAGCTGTGTGTAGGTCGTATTCACTTTTTGCTGAAAACGGTAAAAGTGTTGCATTCCCGTTAAAGCGACTTTTGGCGAAGCGGTTAAGTCAACTTTTCGAAGGGTGCTTATCTGATATAATCGCAGAGCGGAATATCCGAACATGGCAAAAAACATAAGTCCGATACCAATAAATGTGGTCACCTTTTTAAAAGCGATATCGTTAAAAATTATGGAAAGGAATACTATGGTAAGCATTAAAATTCCTACCTGAATACCAATTTTCCGGGTCATGGATTGTTGTTCTTTTTTCGCTTTATTGATGATAACAGTAACATCAGGTAGCGCACTGGTACTTTGTTGTTGCCAGATTTCTTTTAGATTGTCAAACGCTTTCATATTTACTGTAAATGGTGTTTAATTGTTGTTTTATCCGGTGTATTTTAACTCGTAAATTACCTTCCGTTATTCCGGTTGCCGCGGCAATTTCGCTATAGGGAACATCTTCCAGTAACATTGTAATGATCAAACGATCGGATTCGTTAAGTTCGCTGATGCATTTGTAGAGCAACTGGATTTGCTGTTCTTTTTCATTGCTGTCGTTGTGGTCGATTGTTGCCAGTTCGGGTTTGAGTTCGTCGGTTTGTTTGTTTTTTTGCGAACGGATATGATAGAGGCAGGTGTTTACCGCAATCCGATAGATCCAGGTGCTAATTTGCGATTCGCCCCGGAATTTGCTCTGATTTTGCCAGATCCGGATAAATACTTCCTGAAGCAAATCGTCGGCTTCCATATGGTTTCCGGTATATCCCAAACAGATACGGTGTATTTTGGCGGAGTAGGTTGCATACAATTCCCGGAATTGACTGTCTTGCTGTTGTTCTGTCGGCACGCTTATTTTTGATTTAGAAAGTTGTCCATTGCACTGTAAAACCATTCCGGAGCGTCGTACATAATAAAATGCTTACTGTCGGCGACCTTGATTGTTTTATTTTTTAAAGCGGCATATTGCTCGTTATAGATTTTTTCGCTGTTTTCTTTAGTGTTAAAGATACTGGTTAAAATCAATACCGGACTTTTGATTTTTGCAATATCCGTACGAAGGTCGGTTAACGACATTTCCACAATGGTCGATCCCAGTGTTGTACGATCGCTGGCAAAGCTCCATTCGGCAATTTGTTTGGCTCTTGCCGTGTCGCGAACCTGATAAAGCATCATTTGGGTCATATTAGCAACATAGTTGTCGTTCGGAATGGATTTGAAATTATTGATCACTGCTTCTTTATTAAAACGCGGATCGTCTTTTAAAGACGCCGCAGTTGTTTCGGGTTTAGTCAGTGCCGAAATAAACGGAACGCCATCTACGCAAATAATTTTTCCGAAAAGATCCGGTTGTGAACTGCTCACCCATAACGCCATAAAAGCACCCAGACTATGACCGACCAGAATCGGTTTTTTTAATTTGTTGGTTTTGACATATTGAATAAGTTGATCATGTACCGTTTGCAACACCGGATCTTGAATCGGTTTTACACCGGCAAAACCGGCCAGCGTCAGGATATGCAATTGGTAGTTGTTTTTTAAATGATCAGCGGTTTCTTTCCAAACAGCACCACTACAGGAGTAGCCCGGAATAAGAAGTATCGGTTGTCCTTTGCCAATCACTTTTACGTCGAAAGCCTGTTGTTGCGCAAAGCCAAATGTCAGGTTGAAAAGTAGGAATAAAGTAAGAATTGCATTTTTCATGATAACTGCGTTTTAAGATTTGTTTTCTTTTGATGCCGTTATGATGTGATTGTTACAAAAAGATAAAAAAAATCGCTGCATTTTTTTGCAGCGACCTTTTTATAATAGTTCCAGTGTTCGTTCAAGAGCCATTCCACGTGAGCCTTTTATCAGGATGGTATGGGCTTTTGGGATGTCATTTTGAAACGAATGCGTGAAATCTTCAAAGCTGGAAAAGAAATGCAAATGCGGCTGGTCGACTTTTGAAGCAAAGAAATCCTTGCCGATAAAATAGGTTTTGATTTCCGGCGTACGACTCACCAGCGAAACGATGTTTTCATGTTCTTTCAGGCTTTCTGTTCCCAGTTCGAACATATCGCCTAAAATGGCAATTTTCGATCCGTCTTCGAGTTGTGCAAAGTTTTCCAATGCTGCGGACATACTACTCGGATTGGCATTATACGCATCCAGAATAATACGGTTTCCGTTTTTCTCGATGAGTTGTGAACGGTTGTTGCTCGGAATATAATTTTCGATTGCCGTTTTGATGGCTTCGGTAGGAACATTAAAATATTTTCCAATACTGATGGCAGCATTGATGTTGTTGGCATTGTAAATCCCGATAAGATGGGATTGTATCGTAATATCTTCAAGTCCGATTTTGACCATCGGATTGGCCGAAACGGATTGAATTGTCACATCGCTGTTTCCTTTTTGAGAAAAGGTAAAACGGGTAATGTTTTTTGTTTTTTCGTCCTGAATCGGATCATCCAGATTGACAAAAGCGGTTTTTTCGTATTTCTCCAGATATTGATACAACTCACTTTTTCCTTTGATTACGCCTTCCGTTCCGCCGAAACCTTCGAGGTGGGCTTTTCCGAAATTGGTAATATATCCGTAGTCCGGCTGGGCGATACGGCTCAGCATTTCGATTTCTTTCTGATGGTTGGCACCCATTTCAACGATACCGATATCGGTGTCTTCGTTAAACGATAACAGTGTAAGCGGAACACCAATATGATTGTTGAGGTTACCAATGGTCGCTTTGGTGTTGTATTGCTGTGATAATACGGTATTGATAAGCTCTTTTGTGGTGGTTTTACCATTGCTTCCGGTAAGGGCAATAATTGGTAAGCCTAATTGGATACGGTGGTAATTGGCCAATCCTTGTAGGGCTCTCAGGCTGTCAGGAACCAAAAGCATTTTGTTTTCGTCGGTAAAGTATTTTTTATCGTCGATTACAACAAATATGGCGCCTTTGGTAAGCGCTTCTGCGGCAAAAGTATTCGCGTCGAAGTTGTCGCCTTTAAGGGCGAAAAACAATGAATTGGGTTCTATTTTTCGAGTGTCGGTACAAATGCTGGAACACTGTAAAAAACACTGGTAAAGTTCTTCTATTTTCATGTTGTGAAAGTACTAAAAAAATAAAAGCCCTAAAATAGTTTAGGGCTTTTAAAGTATGTATGAAAATTTAATTATCCTCTGGCTTTTTTCTTACCTGATTTAGGACCTACTTTCGACATTGCACATCGGAATCCGATATAGTCTGTAGCCATATCCTGCGGGTAATATCTTCTTGATGCAGGATCTAACCAGTAAGCTCTGTCTCTCCAAGATCCACCTTTGTAAACTCTACTGTCGTCGTTTACTAAAGTTGTTCTCTTGTCAGAGTGGTCGTATTTACGAACAAGGTTACCAAGACTGTCTTTTGTTACAGAGTGTTTCGGTGAATCGTACATTCTGTTTTTGTCGTCTTTTTTCTCATCAGCTCCTTCTTCTTCATTTCCGAAGTTGTAGAAACGAGTCGATTGTTTATCACCATCTCTATAGTTTCTGTTATCACTCTTAGAGAAGTTTTGTCTTAAATACGTTTCGTTGTCGTCGATAGCTACCTGAGCAATTTGTCCAGGGAAGTTACGTGCTACGATTCTACCGTTACTTAGCGTGTCATACGCAATGTTTTCAGTAGTAACCATTTCCACTTTACCGTCTTCACCGATTTTGTTTTTCATGTAAACGTTACCTCTATAGTAGTTGAAGTCATTCGCTTCATCATCTACAATTGGTCTGTAAACATCGGCAACCCACTCCGCTACGTTACCAGCCATATCGTATAAACCGAAATCATTTGGCGGGTATTTTTTAACTTCGTTCGTGATGTCAGCACCATCATCAGACCATCCGGCAATTCCTCCGTAGTCTCCTTTTCCTTGTTTGAAGTTCGCTAACTGATCACCTCTGTATTGTCTTTTTCCAGAACGTGTGTACTGTCCGCTCCAAGGGTATTTTTTCTTCCCTTTGTAGGTGTTGTACTCACGGATTCCTCCTAATGCAACAGCGGCATATTCCCACTCTGCTTCAGTTGGTAGTCTGTATTCCGGTAAGATGATACCTGACGTTCTTTGGGCGTAAACGTTTTTAGCATCTTCTTTTGCCGCTAATTTATTTCGTTGTCCTTTGTAAACAAGTTCTTCGTTTCCTCCATAAGTTGATGTAGGGGAAGCTAAATACGATTCCGTACTAAAAGTGCTCTCTGCTTTTACTTCCGTAATTTTAGAGTCTTTTTTCAGGTATCCTTCGCGCTCCAGAATGGCCTCATTCACACGGTCTGTTCTCCATTTGCTAAACTCAACTGCCTGAATCCAGTTCACACCAACTACAGGGTAGTTTGCATAAGCAGGGTGTCTTAGGTAGTTGTTTGTCATTGTTTCGTTATATCCTAAACGATTTCTCCATACCAAAGTATCCGGTAGGGCACCAACATAAATGTTTTTGTAGTTTTCATCTGTCGGTGGGAAAATGGTTTTTAACCAGAATAGGTACTCCGTATACATAAAGTTCGTTACCTCGGTTTCATCCATGTAAAACGACTGTACGTGTTGTTGGTTTGGAGTGTTGTTCCAATCGTGCATCGGGTCATCTTGCACTTTACCCATAGTGAATGTTCCACCTTCTACGGCAACCATTCCAGGAGGGGTTTCTTGCTTTTTGTACTTCGCATTGTATTGGAAACCACCTTTCTTATCGTTGATTTTCCAACCAGTAGCTGCAGAAGTTCCTTTTGACCCCGATTTTTTACTACAACTAGTAAAACCAATCGATAGCGATAATGCTGCCATCAATTGTAAAGCCATAATTCTGTTGATTTTCATACTTTCAGTTAGGTATAATTTTAGTGCCGCAATATAATCATTAACCGTTAAACGGCAACAATTTTTTTGTGATTTATTAAAACTAATTATAATTTTTTGTTAAATCTAATATAAAGAACGCTAGTTGTATTCAGATATTGTGTAAGCGACCTTTTTATTTATATATAGTGCGAAATTAGTTTTTCCAAAAAATATTTTTTCTCTTTGTAATATCTCTGTAATTAATACGTTTTGATCTTGATGAAAAAATATATACTCTTTATCTTTTTGTTTACGAGCCTGCTATCGTTCGCGCAGCAGAAAGAGCATATTGTAATTGAATGGAAACCGGCTGCAGGAATACAGTATGAGACCGTTAATTATAAGGTGCCGCAATTTGCTGCTGAGAACTTCGAGTTTAATGCCGATCTGAAGAGTATTCGTTTTAAAAAAGCGATTCCAATTAATGGTGCTGTCGATACCCGATCACTGAAAATTTCGAATGTGGTTTACGAATCCGTTAGCCGTAGCGATCTTAATGATCTTTCGGTGGCGTCTTTACCGGATAAACTGAACGAAAAACTGGAGCATTTTATCGCAAGAGACGAACAAAAAGCAGTGCTGATTTTTTCTCCTATTATTAAGGTAGGCGAAACGTTTAAAAGAGTGGTGTCGTTGGACGCCGAATTTTCCAATGGCGCTTCATCCAGAATGGCGGCTCAAAATATGAATGTGGCAGCGGTTTCGAATTCCGTATTGGCTTCCGGTGATTTTTATCGTTTTTATGTTGAAAGATCAGGGGTTTATAAAATATCAAGGGCTTTTTTACAACAGCTCGGTATGAATACCGGGGTGGATCCAAGAAATATCAAGATCTACGGCAATGGCGGACGGATGTTGCCACTGTTAAATAGTACGCCTTATCCGGATGACCTGGAAGAAAATGCCATTCAGGTAATCGGAGAGGGTGATGGCGATTTTGGTGAATACGATTATATTATATTTTATGCCGAAGGTCCGGAAGGATGGAATAAAGAGAGTCTTACCAATGTGAATCTGTATGCCGATCGTTCGCATTATTATATTACTACAAAAGGCGGTCCGGGAAAACGAATCAATACCAATGTGCAGCCAACAGCGCCAACAACCGTAACCTATAATCAGTTTGATGATTATCGGTTTCATGAAGTGGATAAAGTGAATATCGGCCGACTGGGACGCAAATGGTTCGGGGAAATGTTTGCGATCGAAAACGAACAAACATTCAAATTTCAGATTCCAAATATTGTGACTACCGTGCCGGTGAAAATCCGGGTGAATATGGCTTCGGCTTCCTATGGGAATTCCTCTTTTCAGGTAAAGGTTAATGAACAAAGTATTGGAACGGCCAATTTTAATGCGCTGAGTCCGGATGTGCATGTCGCGGCTTATGAAACCTTGCTGGAAAATACATTTTCAGCGACAAGTGGTGACATTTCGGTAAAACTGACGTACGATAACGGAGGAGTGCCTTCGTCTAATGGCTATCTCGATTATATTGCACTGGAATCGCAACGCCTATTGACGGGCTATGGGAAACAGTTTTTGTTTTACAGAAATGATGCAGCCAATAATATAGGTGTGGCCGAATATCTAGTCTCCAATGCTTCCGGTATCGGACAGGTTTGGGATGTGACCGATATTTATAATGTCACAAAATTTGAAAACCAGGGACAGGCTGCTTTTTCGTTTAAAGCCAATATGGGTGAAGTCCGTAAATATGTAGCGGTCGATTATAACGATTTGTATTCGCCATTAAATGATGGTGCGGGGCGTATTGCTAATCAGGATTTAAAAGGAACGATCTTTAAAAACCAACAAGGAGAATTCCAGGATGTGGATTACCTGATTATTACGCCGGCTTCTTTAAACGGTCAGGCGGAACGATTGGCGAATTATCACCGTAATAACTCCGGGTTAAATGTGAAAGTGGTTAACCTCGAAAATATCTATCAGGAGTTTTCGTCCGGGAAACAGGATATTGCCGCAATTCGGAATTTTATCAAATATGTATATTGGAACGCTTCAATACCGGCTAAAAGAGTGCGGTATGTGAATATGTTTGGCGATGCGTCGTTTGATTATAAAAACAGAATTCCAAACAATACGAATATAGTGCCGGTTTTCCACGGACTCAATCCAAATGATCCGAAAGTTAATAATTCGCAGAATTTCTCGGCCTACGCCTCTTTTATGTCGGATGATTTTTATGTGTTGATGGATCCGAATGAAGGACCGATGTTAGGAACGGACGGTTTGGATATTGCGGTGGGAAGGATGTTGGTAAGTTCGAATCAGCAGGCGGGTGATATGGTTGGAAAGGCTCTGGAGTATTTTGATGAACGATCGTATGGCAGATGGCGAAATAATTATGTGCTGATTTCAGATGACGCCGATAATACTACCGATGCTGGTTTGCAGTTTGATCTCGATAAATTAGGCGATGAATTATATAAGGAAAAACCTTTTGTAAACGTAAAAAAAATCCATACCGATTCCTATTTGCAGGAAGTGGCTGCCGGAGGGGAGCGCTATCCGAAAGCAAGACTGGATATATTGGAGGCTTTTGCACAAGGTGCTTTGGCAGTGAATTACTTTGGTCACGGAGGGGAAGATGGTTTGGCTACCGAACGTATTTTTGATAAAGCGGATGCGCAAAATCTGACGAATCGTTTTCGTTATCCGTTGTTTATTACGATCACGTGTGAGTTTACCCGTTTTGATAATCCGTATCGTCCAACAGGAGGCGAATATATGTATTGGAATACAGCCGGAGGAGCGGTGGCTTTGGTGGCGACAACGCGGGAAATCGGAATCACTACCGGATTAAATATAAACAAGTCCTTGAGTAAATATTTGTATTCCTTTGGATCGGAAGTTTATGGCACTATGGCGGAAGCACTTCGTAAAACAAAAAACGAAAACCTGACCGATAACCGGAATGTGGTGTTTTTTATTGGTGATCCGGCGATGAAGCTGGCGATACCAAAACCAAAAATCCGACTTACAAAAGTGAATGATGTTCCGATCGCTGGGTTTAACAATGCGTTGCAGGCGCTTTCGTATGTCAAACTTGCCGGCGAAGTAACTGATGAAATCGGAAATCCGTTGCCGTCTTATAATGGTGATCTGGCGGTGCAGATTTTTGATAAGAAAATCTCAAGAAGTACGTTAGGTAATAATGGAGCTTCAAATAGTAGTGGTTTGATCATTATGAATTTTAAAACCCTTGGGGAAACCGTTTTTAGAGGGAATGCCTCGGTAACCAACGGTACGTTCGAGTTTGGGTTTGTAATGCCTAAAGATATTCGGGTACCGGTGGGTAACGGAAGGGTGAGTTTTTATGCGAAGCGAAAGCAGATATTGGAAAATCAAACGGGTTACGATACGTTAATCCAGATCGGTGGTGTAAATCCAAATGCTGCTGTCGATAATACGCCGCCAAAAGTGCGGTTATATATGAATGACGAATCGTTTGTGTCCGGAGGAATTACCAATGCATCGCCATATTTGCTGGCATTTTTGGAAGATGAAAACGGAATTAATACAGCCAGTGGTATCGGACACGATATTATCGGGATCCTGGATGGCGATGAAACCAAGCCGTATGTGATGAACGATTATTACGAAACATTTCCGGACGATTATACCAAAGGAAAACTGCGGTTTCCGTTCCGTAATCTGGCAAAAGGATTGCATACGCTCACGTTTAAAGCTTGGGATGTATACAATAATCTTGTGACAGCCGAAATTCAGTTTGTAGTGGTTGGCGATGAAGGTCTGGAGCTGGATAAAGTGTTAAATTATCCGAATCCTTTTGTAAGTTATACTGAGTTTTGGTTCACACATAACAGTCCATACGAACCCTTGGATGTTCAGGTTCAGATTATGACAATTACCGGAAAAGTGGTGAAAACAATTAATCAATCCATTATGACAGAGGGATTTCTGTCGCGGGATATTAAATGGGATGGTAGAGACGATTTTGGTGATCGGATTGGAAAAGGAGTATATGTATATAAATTAACCGTTAAATCTTCGGTTTCAAATAAAAGGGCCGAAAAGTACGAAAAACTTGTAATCCTTTAATAAAATATTATATTTGTTGAATTAAATCAAATAATAGCTAATGAGAAAAATTGCAATATTATCGTTGTGTTTGTTTGCAGGCGCAACCCAATGGATGCAAGCACAGGATAGAGTTATTACAACCGGAGTTCCTTTTTTAATGATTGCTGCCGATGCTAGAGCAGCGGGTATGGGAGATATCGGTGTTTCGAGCTCTTCCGATGCTTATTCGCAACAATACAACCCGGCGAAATATGCTTTTGCTTTAACAAAGCAAGGGTTTTCTGTGAGTTATACCCCATATCTTACTTCCATTGCCAATGATATTTCATTAGGTCAGATTACTTATTTTAATAAAATCAACGAACGTAGTGCCTTTGCCGGTAGTTTGCGCTATTTCGGATTAGGAGATATTCAGCTAACCGATGCGTTGGGGAACCAGTTAAATACCGTTAGTCCAAACGAATTCGCTTTGGATGCGTCTTACTCTTTGAAATTGAGTGATCAATTCGCAATGGCGGTTGCCGGACGTTATATCCGTTCGAATCTGAAAATTAACGACGGAACAAACGATGCTTCTGCAGCCAATACGTTTGCTGTTGACGTTGCCGGTTTCTACCAGTCGGAAGAAATAGCCTATTCCGATTTCGACGGACGTTGGAGAGCTGGTTTTAACTTCCAGAATATGGGGCCAAAAATCAGTTACGATAACGACGATCTAAGTAGTAACTTCCTTCCTGCAAACCTGAAATTAGGAGCTGGTTTCGATTTTATCCTGGACGAATACAATAAAGTATCCGTAATGGGAGAAGTAAATAAATTATTAGTGCCAACACCACCGGAAGTTACCGATCTTAACGGTGACGGAGTTATCGATAGTAACGACCGTAATATCGCAATTTCCGATTACCGTAAAACAGGATGGGTTTCCGGAATGTTTAAATCGTTTGGCGATGCACCGGGTGGAATGAGCGAAGAGTTAAAAGAATTTACATGGGCTTTAGGAGCAGAATACATGTATCAGAATTCCTTTGCTTTACGTGCCGGATATTTTAACGAAAGCGAATTAAAAGGAGCCCGTAAATATTTTACAATGGGTGCCGGATTCAAATATAGTGTTGTAAAAGTGGATGTTTCCTATTTGTTCTCAACATCAAAAGTGAGAAACCCGCTTGAAAACACCTTGCGTTTCTCTCTGACATTCAATTTCGGAGATTCCTATGATGAATATTAGTAGATAATAATATAATAAACAAAGCGTCCAAATTCCGTTAGGAATTTGGATTTTTTGTCTAAAAGAAGTTTTTAATATGAAGAAAATAGATGTGACAACGTCATTTTGGGTATATGATTCTGAAAATGAATTGCCAAATGAAGTAAAACCATTAATGGAGCAAGCCGTTGCAATCCGTAAAAAAGCCTATGCGCCGTATTCGAAGTTTCGGGTAGGAGCGGCCATTTTATTGGATAATGGAAAAGTGGTGGTGGGATCCAATCAGGAAAATGCAGCCTATCCGTCCGGACTTTGTGCCGAAAGAGTAGCGATTTTCCAGGCGGGTGCTTTATATCCGGAAGCGCAGATTTTAAAAATTGCGATTTCGGCTACTTCCGATGAAAAACCGGTTGAATCGCCGATACCACCTTGTGGCGCTTGTCGCCAATCGATTGCCGAATACGAGTTCCGTCAGGAAAAACCAATTGAACTGTATTTTATGGGGGAAGTTGGTGAAGTGTATAAATCAGATTCATTACAAAATATATTGCCGTTTCATTTCGATAAAAAATTCCTGTAAACGGTAGAGTATCGTTATAACGGTTTGGTGTGGAATTGTGAGAGAATAAGGCTGGAAGATTTTATTGTTTTAAAAAGAAGGGTTTGTTTGAACTCCTTTTTTAAAACTTGACAAAAAAATAACAAAAATACATTCCTGTAAATTTTTACTTCTTCCGAGTATGTCTTATTTTTGCCGTTCGCAAAATTGTGTAAGGTGCTGTATTATGCTTTGTCAAATCAATACGGTGCAACAGCAAAAGTAAAAGCAATATGAAAGAAATCACAAAAGAAGTTTACCTTAAATGGTATGAGGACATGCAGTTCTGGAGAAAGTTCGAAGACAAACTGGCTGCATTATATATACAACAAAAAGTTAGAGGTTTTTTGCATTTGTATAACGGACAGGAAGCTGTTTTAGCGGGTGCACTTCATGCAATGGACCTAAGCAAAGACAAAATGATCACAGCTTATCGTAACCACGTACAGCCAATTGGTATGGGAGTTGATCCGAGAAGAGTAATGGCGGAGTTGTTAGGAAAAGCGACCGGAACCTCAAAAGGATTAGGTGGATCGATGCATATTTTCTCTAAAGAACACGGATTTTACGGTGGTCACGGTATCGTGGGAGCGCAAATTCCGGTTGGAGCAGGTATCGCTTTTGCGGATAAATATTTTGGAACAGGTGGGGTTACCTTAACCTATTTCGGAGATGGAGCGGCACGTCAGGGATCGCTACACGAAGCTTTTAATATGGCGATGTTGTGGAAACTTCCGGTAGTATTTATCGTTGAAAACAACGGTTATGCGATGGGAACTTCTGTTGAGCGTACGGCCAATCATACCAACATCTGGAAACTGGGATTAGGATACGAAATGCCATGTGGACCGGTAGATGGAATGAACCCGATAAAAGTAGCCGAAGCCATGCATGAAGCGATGGAAAGAGCAAGACGTGGTGACGGACCAACTTTCCTTGAAATTAAAACATACCGTTATAGAGGTCACTCCATGTCGGATGCACAACACTACCGTACAAAAGAAGAGGTGGAAGAATACAAAAAAATCGACCCGATCACACAGGTATTGGATATTATCAAAGAAAATAACTATGCTACAGAAGCTGAAATCGAAGCTATCGATCAGCGTGTGAGAGATCTTGTGGACGAATGTGAAAAATTCGCCGAGGAATCTCCATATCCGGATTTGAACGTAATGTACGATGTAGTATACGATCAGGAAAATTACCCATTTTTACCACATAAATTATAATCGATTATGGCAGTAGTTGTTACCATGCCCCGTCTAAGTGACACCATGACAGAAGGTGTTGTGGCGACTTGGTTAAAGAAAGTAGGAGATGTTGTTAAAGAAGGCGATATTCTTGCAGAAATTGAAACGGATAAAGCAACCATGGAATTCGAATCCTTTAATTCGGGAACCTTATTGCATATCGGAATACAAGAAGGAGAATCGGCTCCGGTAGATGCTTTATTGGCAATTATCGGTAACCCGGGCGAAGATATTTCCGCTTTATTGAGTGGTGGTCAGCCTGCGGCGGCAGCTCCGAAAGAAGAAACGGCTCCGGCTTCGGAAGACGTAAAAACAGAAACAAAAGCACAGGCAGCCGAAATACCTGCCGGTGTAAAAATAGTTACGATGCCGCGTCTGAGTGATACGATGACCGACGGTACCGTAGCAACCTGGTTGAAAAAAATCGGTGATACCATTTCGGAAGGGGATATTCTGGCCGAAATCGAAACCGATAAAGCAACAATGGAATTCGAATCGTTTAACTCCGGTACACTTTTGTATATCGGTGTTCAGGTAGGACAGTCGGCTCCGGTTGACAGTATTCTGGCTATTATTGGCCCTGCCGGTACCGATGTAAGTGCGCTTGCCGCAAATTATAAAGCCGGTGGTGCGGTAGAAACCGTTGCCGAAACCAAAACAGAAGTAAAAGAAACCGTTGCTGAAACAGCAACGCCACAAGCTACAACAGCTAACGGACGTGTATTGGCATCGCCTTTGGCTAAAAAAATCGCACAGGAAAAAGGTGTTGATTTGGCTCAGGTAAAAGGAACCGGCGAAAACGGACGTATCGTTAAAAAAGACGTGGAGAGCTTTACGCCTCAGGCGACTTCGGCACAACCGCAAACCGCAAGTGCACCGGCTGCTACAGCTGCTGTGCCTCAGGTGAAACCTTTTGTTCCGGCTGGAGAAACCTATGTGGAAGAAGTGAAAAACTCACAAATGCGTAAAACGATCGCCCGTAGATTGGCAGAATCGAAGTTTACAGCACCACATTATTACCTGACTATCGAAGTGGCTATGGACAATGCGATGGCTTCCCGTGAAATGATTAACGGATTGCCGGATACCAAAGTATCGTTTAACGATATGGTGATTAAAGCATGCGCGATGGCGTTAAAAAAACACCCGCAGGTAAATTCACAATGGAAAGACGATGTAACCGTGATCAACCACCATGTGAACATCGGAGTAGCGGTAGCGGTGGAAGACGGATTAGTCGTTCCGGTATTGCGTTTCGCAGATCAGATGACGTTATCTCAAATTGGAGGTAATGTAAAAGATCTTGCCGGAAGAGCCCGAAACAAAAAATTACAACCGGCCGAAATGGAAGGTAGTACATTTACCGTTTCGAATCTGGGAATGTTCGGAATTACAGAGTTTACATCGATCATCAACCAACCAAACTCGGCAATTTTATCCGTTGGAGCGATTGTTGAAAAACCGGTAGTTCGCAACGGACAAATCGTAGTAGGAAATACGATGAAAGTAACCCTTGCGTGTGACCACAGAACTGTTGACGGGGCAACCGGTGCACAGTTCTTACAAACATTACGACAATATCTGGAAAACCCGGTGACCATGCTGGCGTAATCTGGAAATATTCCAAATAAATCAATCCCGTCCTGAATATCAAGACGGGATTTTTAGTATTTTAGCGAAAGTGTAAAAAGACTCCCCACATGAAAAAAACACTTTACCTTTTACCATTCGTATTACTGGGATGTGCAACATCGAATACTAAAAGTGAAAACGGAACCACGACTGCGGCTACGGCTTACGAAGTAAAGCAACAAGAGGTCGCTACTACTTTGCAATACCTGGCTTCCGATGAACTGGAGGGACGGGATAGTGGCAGTAAAGGAATTGAAAAAGCAGCGGTGTATCTCGAAAATCTGTTGCGTGAAAATACTATTAAGCCGTATTTTAAAACCTATCGGGATACGTTGTCGAATTTTCATAAACCGGCGTTTAATATCGTGGGTGTTATCGAAGGAAACGACCCGAAACTTAAAAATGAATTTGTGATCATCGGTGCGCATTACGATCATATCGGACGTGTGGCTACTCCGGTTAATGGTGATGATATTGCCAATGGTGCCAACGATAATGCTTCCGGGACAACGGTGATGTCGGAAGTTGCCAAATATTTTGCTAAAAATAAAACGAATAAAAGAAGCATATTGGTAGCCTTCTTTTCGGCCGAAGAAAAAGGATTGTTGGGATCCTATCATCTGGCGAAAAAATTAAAAGAACAGCATTTTAATCTCTACACCATGTTGAATTTTGAAATGTTGGGTGTGCCAATGAAAAGGGAATTTGCATCCTATATAACCGGTTTTGGAAAATCGAATATGTCGGAAAAAATTAACGAGTATACCCAAAAGAAAACGGTAGGCTTTTTGGAAATCGAATTGCAATACCGCCTGTTTATGGCTTCGGATAATTATCCGTTTTTCGTCGAATTTAACGTGCCGGCGCAAACGGTTTGTACGTTCGACTTTGAAAATTATTCCTACTACCATCACCCGTCGGATGAATTTAAGTTAATGGATACGGCGCATATGGCGGCCTATGCCAAAGAAATCATCCCGGCAGTTGAAGGGATGGCCAATTCCAAAGAAAAAGAGATTAAACTAAATTAAAATTATAAAAGCGAACAGGATTTTACAGTAAAATGAAAAATATTATTATTACAGGAACCAGTAGAGGAATCGGATATGAACTGGCATTGGAATTTGCCGCTGCCGGACATAACGTGCTGGCTTTGTCGCGAAAACAACCGCAGGCATTACTCGAAAATGAAAATATCAGCTGTTTAAGCATTGATTTGTCGCTGGAGGAAGATCTGGAAAAAGTAAAACAATTTATCGAAGCGACCTGGAAAAAAGTGGATGTACTGATTCATAATGCCGGCGCTTTATTGTTAAAACCTTTCGGGGAAATTTCGGCTCAGGAATTCGAAAATATTTATAAAGTAAATGTTTTTGGAGTGGCCAATTTAACCCGTATCTGTATTCCGTACCTGCAAAAAGGAAGCCATGTAGTAACGATCAGTAGTATGGGCGGTATTCAGGGAAGTATGAAATTTGCCGGATTGGCCGCATACAGTTCCAGTAAAGGTGCGGTGATTACCTTGTCGGAATTACTGGCTGAAGAATATAAGGATAAAGGAATCGCCTTTAATGTATTGGCATTAGGTGCCGTTCAGACGGAAATGCTACAGGAAGCATTCCCGGGATATGAAGCACCGTTAAATGCTAAAGAAATGGCCGATTATATTTTTGATTTTGCACTAAACGGAAATAAATATTTTAACGGAAAAGTATTAGAGGTTTCTTCAACCACGCCTTAAACGCGTTCAGGGGAATTCACATGAAAGATAAATTAGCACCCTATATACCCGAACATGCATTGGATACCGTTTTTGAGCTGATAAAACTCAATCGTGTACATCTGAAAATCGTTAATGAAAGGGTGACCCGACATGGCGATTACCGAAAGCATCCGGATGGTTTCCATCAGATTACCGTAAATGCAAGTCTGAATAAATATCGGTTTTTAATGACACTCATTCATGAAATCGCCCATTTGGTCGCTTTCGAAAAATACGGACGAAATATTAAACCACATGGCGATGAATGGAAAAATACCTTTCAGCGGTTAATGGTGCCATTTTTGCGACCGGAAGTTTTTCCTAATCAATTATTACCATTATTGGCCCGGCATTTTAGAAATCCGAAAGCCAGTAGTGATACCGATGCAACATTAGCACTTGCTTTAAAACAATTTGATCCGGCTAACGATAAAAATTATATATTTGAAATCCCATATGGAAGTGTCTTCCGGATACACAACGGAAGGATTTTTAGAAAAGGAGCACAACGAATAAAACGATTCGAATGTATGGAATTAAGTTCCGGTAGAGTATACCTGTTTAATCCTAATGCCGAAGTCGAATTGTTACCCGGAAAATAAACTAAAGAATTAGCCATATCATTTGGCACAATGTGATGAATAAAAACTATTATGCAATACTAATGGCCGGTGGAGTTGGATCCCGGTTCTGGCCAGTAAGTACAGTAGACTTCCCGAAACAGTTCCACGATATGTTAGGAACGGGTGAAACACTGATCCAAAAAACATTTAGCAGACTTTCTAAGATTGTACCGGAAGAAAATATATTGATTTTAACCAACGAACGCTATAATCAGTTGGTGTTGGAACAATTGCCACAGGTCAAGCAGGAACAGGTAATCCTGGAGCCTGTAATGCGAAATACAGCCCCTTGTATCGTATTTGCATCGCTAAAAATACAACGACAAAATCCGGATGCATTGGTAGTTGTCGCGCCAAGTGATCATTGGATCGAGGATGAAGATCAATTTATTGCGAATCTCCACAAATCATTCGAATACTGTTCTCAAAACAATGTTTTGATGACGCTAGGAATTTTGCCGACTTTCCCGAACACGGGTTATGGTTATATCGAATACAACAAGCTGGATAATAATCCAATTAAAAAAGTAGTGCAGTTCCGGGAAAAACCCGATTATGCTACCGCGAAAGCGTTTATCCAAAGTCGTAATTTCCTTTGGAATGCAGGGATATTTATCTGGAGTATTCGTTCGATTATCGAAGCTTTCGAAACGTTCCAGCCCGAAATGTTTGATCTTTTTCAAAAAGGGATCAACTTTTATAATACGCCAAGGGAACAGGAGTTTATCCATGCTATTTATCCCGATGCGGAAAATATTTCAATCGATTATGCCGTCCTGGAAAAAGCCAAAAACGTATTTGTTTTACCGGCTACTTTCGATTGGAATGATTTGGGTACCTGGGGAGCGCTCCATGAAAAATTGCCAAAGGATGAGCAGTTTAATGCGGTGGTGAATGCTACGATGATACTGGAAAATGCATCGAACAATATTATCCGAACCGAAGGTAAAAAACTTGTGGTGATTAACGGTTTAAGCGATTTTATAGTCGTTGATAAAAACGATACGCTGCTGATTTATCCGAAAGATAAGGAACAGGAAATCAAAAAAATAAGTAATTTACTGGATAAAAAATAAATCGTATAAAAAATGCCTCTGAATGAGGCATTTTTTTTGGAGTATAGTTTCGTTCTTTTAGAGCTCTCTGTTTTGTGCTTTTCGCACTTTTTTAAATAGATTCGACGAGTACACAAAGTCTACAATCGCTTCGTTATCCGTTTTAAAGATCTCCCGTTTGGTGCCTTCCCAGGCCAGAATACCTTCTTTTAAGAAAATAATTTTTTCTCCGATTTCCATTACTGAGTTCATGTCGTGCGTATTGATCACTGTTGTGATATTGTATTCCTCGGTGATTTCCTGAATCAGGTTGTCGATTACAATCGATGTTTTTGGATCCAGACCGGAGTTGGGTTCGTCACAAAATAAGTATTTCGGGTTGTTTACAATCGCACGGGCAATGGCCACACGCTTTTGCATCCCTCCGGATATTTCGGACGGCTTCTTTTTATGTGCATTGATCAGTTTTACACGGTCGATCACAAAATCAACACGTTCCTGAATTTCGCGCGGGTTTTTATTGGTGAACATTTTTAACGGGAAACCGATGTTTTCCTCTACTGTCATCGAATCGAATAGTGCACTTCCCTGAAATACCATTCCGATTTCGGTACGCAAATCGCGTTTCTCGTCGCTGGTAAGGTCTGAGTATATCCGGCCGTCAAACGAAATGGTTCCTTTGTCCGGCGTATGAATACCCAATAAGCTTTTTAATAATACGGTTTTCCCGGAACCACTCTGCCCAATGATCAAATTGGTCTTCCCGGTGTCAAAAACCGTGGAAATCCCTTTTAAAACCATAGTATCACCAAATGATTTCTCGATATCTTTTACTTCTATCATGATTATTTGGTTAAAAGTAATTGTGTTAAAATATAATTCGTCAGAATGATCGCCACACTGGTCCATACGAATGACGTCGTACTGGCTTTTCCTACTTCCAACGCGCCTCCTTTCATATAATAACCATGAAACGACGGAATCGTTGCCAATAGTAAGGCAAATACGATGGTTTTTAGAAAGGCATAAATCACGTGAAACGGAATGAACTCAACCTGTAAACCGGTCATAAATTCATCACTCGATGCAAATCCACCGTAAACTCCGGCGATCCATCCGCCTAAGATCCCCAAAAACATACTTAAACCGATTACAAACGGATATAACAGTAATGCAATTACTTTTGGAAATACCAGATAGTTCAGGGAGTTGATTCCCATTACTTCTAAAGCATCGATCTGTTCGGTTACGCGCATCGTTCCGATACTGGACGTAATAAAGGATCCCATTTTACCCGCCATAATGATGGAGATAAATGTAGGTGCAAATTCCAGAATTACCGATTGACGGGTCGCAAAACCAATCAGGTATTTTGGGATTAACGGGTTGGTTAAGTTTAACGCCGTTTGGATGGCAACTACGCCACCAACGAAAAACGAAATAAACGCCACAATTCCCAGTGATCCGATAATTAAATCGTCTATTTCTTTGAAAATTAGCTGCTTCATCGCCGACCATTTTGTCGGTTTGTTGAAGACTTCTTTCAACATCAGGAAGTATTTTCCTATTTGTGACAGATATCTAAGCATAATATTTAATAAATCTTGGCTAAAATACCAATAAGTTACGAGTTATGGGGTATCGCGATGGAGTTTTTTGGCTTATGTAAGCTTGGCTTTCATTTTTTGAAAACGGTATTTTCGGATAAAACGACCTTGTTCCGGTGTTACCAAATACGGTTTCTTACCCAACCAGGCTTTAAAAAAACCAACCATATAGTCGATAAAAAGAAATGGTTTCTTTTTCATCAGTGCCAACTTTAACGAAGCGATTGCCGTGATTACAAACCCGTAGCGCAGACTATAAAATGCAGCGCCTTGTTTGTAGCGCGCTGTTTTGTTGTAATTCGCTCCGGTCGGTTTCAGGTGTTTTACCTGTAAGGATGCATCGGTTACGACTTTCCAGTTGTAAAACTTGCAAAGTAATTCGTCAGCCGTGTCCCAACCCATAGCGGGTTTTAGTCCGCCGATTTGTTCATAGCATGCTTTGCGATAGGCTTTAAAAGCTCCGCGAATATGATCTTTATCGGTCAGGTTTTCCAGTATCCAATCACCATTTTTTTCGATATAAGCGAAACCGCCGGCCATCCCGATTTTGGGATCACTTTGAAAAATATGGGTAATCGTTTCGAAATAATTGGGTGGCAAAATCAGATCGGCATCCAGTTTTACAATGATGTCATAGTGGTCGTCCAATTGTTCGTATCCTTTTTGAAACGCTTGAATGACTTTACTCCCGGGTAAGTGAATCGCATCCGATTTTTTTTCGATGATCGAAATCCAGGGATAACGTACTGCAAAATCGCTCACAATGGCATGGGTGTTATCCGTAGAATTGTCGTTCACGACTACAACCTGTTGCGGAAGTAGGGTTTGCGCCGCCAACGATTCTAAAGTCAACGCGATAAAGGCTTCCTCATTGTGTGCTGGAATAACGATATAATATCTCATTATTTTATTTTTTCAGCATAAACGATATAGTAACGCGGTGTAAAACGACGTAATAACGGACGTATTCCGAATTGTTTTACCGGGTTGGTAAATTTTTCGCGATCCAGAATTTTCCAACCGGTTTTTTCCAGTAACCAATCCAGTTGCCAGTCTTCAAATTCATGGTAATGACGATCCCACATATCCGTTTTACTGCGATAGGCAGGCGAAAACCACAAACGCATCGGAATGGAAATAACCAGTTTGTCTGATTGGATGTTTTGTAAAACCGTGAACGGATTTAACAGGTGCTCGAAAATTTCAAAAGCCGTGGTTACCGGATAGTTGCCTCCCGAAAGTGCTGCCTGATCAATATCCAGATCTTCTCCCTTGGTGTTGGTTACCGTATAGCCGTTTTCTTTCATAATTGTGGAAAACGGGTTTTTAACACCCAAATCCAGAATGGCTTCCGAAGGGGAAATATGTTTTTGTAAAAAGGCTAGTGTATGTTTAAATCGCTTGTTCGGAAATGTTTTTTCGTACATAGTTATAATCGGTAAACGAAGGCATTTATGTTCATTCCTGCGCCTACGGATGCAAAGATAATAACATCTCCTTTATGAAGTTCCTGATTTTCAATTTTTCCTTTTATCAATAAATCATATAAGGTCGGAACGGTGGCTACACTCGAATTTCCAAGTTTATGAATACTCATGGGCATCACACCTTCCGGTGGTGTTTGTTTGTACAATCGGAAAAAGCGCTGGATAATAGCCTCATCCATTTTTTCGTTGGCCTGATGAATCAGTACTTTTTTGACTTCTTCGATTGCAATGCCACTTTTATCCAGACATTCTTTCATGGCTTTTGGTACCTGACTTAAGGCAAATTCGTAAATCTTACGGCCATACATTTTGATATAACGCACATTGGGATCGTGTTCGGAATTAAAGGAATTTCCAAAATATAGGAAATAGGCTTCATCATAGGTAAAAGAAGCGGTTTCGTGTGCGAGTATTCCGCTATCCGTATCGTGGGAAGCTTCTATAATCGTAGCACCGGCACCATCGGAATAGATCATGCTGTCGCGATCGTGGATATCCACAACGCGGGATAGGGTTTCGGCTCCAATCACAAGACATCTTTTAGCCATACCGGCTTTGATATAGGCATTTGCCTGAATCATACCTTCAATCCAACCCGGACAACCAAACAAAATATCATAGGCTACACATTTCGGATTTTTGATTTTAAGACTGTGTTTTACCCGCGCGGATAAACTGGGAAGAATATCCGTTTGTATCGCACCTTGTTTTACATTGCCAAAGTTATGGGCAAAGATGATATAGTCTAAAGTCTCCGGATCAATTCCGGCATCTTCGATCGCTTTTTGAGCAGCAAAATAAGCAATATCCGACGTTAATAATTGGTCTTCAACATACCGGCGTTCTTCGATACCCGTGATTTCTTTAAACTTTTGAGCAACGACATCATTCGCATACGGAAAAGGCGAACCGTCTTCATTTAAAAACTGATGCTGGGCAAAATCGAGATTGGTTACGGTAGTATTGGGAATATAACTTCCGGAACCGATTATTTTACTGTTCATAAGGTGAATTTATACGTATACTAAGTTATTGATTTTAAACGCTTATGTACCGGTAAAAATTTTATGTAAAATGATTATTGTGAAATAGTTATTTAAAGGAGATTAAAATTATTGATAGTAAAATTAATTGTGATTTTTTTGAGAAATCTTTAGCTGCATAATCGTGGCTATTGATAAGGCACGTGTCTTGATTAACTCGGAATTACTGCCTTCGAAGTGTTCGTCAACCGTTTTGTCGAAATGTTCCAGCCATATTTGAAAGTGCTCCAGGCGTAACGGTTCTTTTTCGTTGAGTTCCAGATGGATTTGCATGACGTTTTTCCGGTAGCTTCCCTCACGAAGAAGTGTTTGTTCCCAAAAATCGGTCAAATGCGGAAGATGGGCTTCCAGATCAATTTGGGCAATGTCGGTAAAGATATAGCGGATACGATCGTCGGATAAAAGTTTGTTGTAAAACTGGCGCATCAGATGGAGTAAATCGGCTCGGGTGGTAATGTCATTCATGTTGTGAAAGTATAAAAAAAGAGCCGCGATAAAGCGGCTCTTCGTATTTATATTGAATTTTAGTGTTCCATATACGCTTCAATAGGCGCACAAGAACAAACTAAATTACGGTCGCCGTAAGCATCGTCAACACGACGTACGGAAGGCCAGAATTTGTTTTCGGCAATATATTCCAACGGATAGGCTGCTTTCTCTCTTGTATAAGGGAAATCCCATCGGTCGGCCGTTAACATCGCTAACGTGTGCGGTGCATTTTTCAATACATTGTTCGTATCGTCGGCAGTAGCGTTTTCAATTTCTTTTCGGATTGAAATCATCGCATCACAGAAACGATCCAATTCTCCTAAGTTTTCACTTTCGGTAGGTTCGATCATCAATGTTCCGGCTACCGGGAATGAAACGGTTGGTGCGTGGAAACCGTAGTCCATCAAACGTTTTGCGATATCGGTTACTTCGATTCCGTTTTGTTTGAAAGAACGACAATCAACAATCATTTCGTGAGCCGCACGTCCACATTCTCCCGTATATAGAATAGGGTAGTGTTGTTCCAAACGCGCTTTCATATAGTTGGCGTTCAGAATTGCAAACTGTGTCGCTTGTTTTAATCCTTCGGCTCCTAACATGGTGATATAACCGTATGAAATCAAACATACCAAAGCCGATCCGTATGGTGCGGCAGAGATAGCAGAAATCGCCTGATCACCACCGGTTGCAATTACCGGGTTTGTTGGTAAGAAAGGTACCAGGTGTGGCGCTACGCAAATAGGTCCAACTCCAGGTCCTCCTCCTCCGTGAGGAATCGCGAATGTTTTGTGTAGGTTCAGGTGACAAACATCAGCACCGATAGTGGCAGGATTTGTAAGCCCTACCTGAGCGTTCATGTTGGCACCGTCCATATATACCTGACCACCGTTTTCGTGGATCAGTTTGGTGATCTCGATAATGGAACTTTCGTATACACCGTGTGTAGACGGATACGTTACCATTAAACAAGATAAATTGTCTTTGTGTTGGATTGCTTTCGCTCTTAAATCTTCAACATCGATATTTCCTTCCGGAGTGGTTTTGGTAACGATGATGTCCATTCCAGCCATCGCAGCCGAAGCCGGGTTGGTTCCGTGTGCCGACGATGGGATCAAACATACGTTACGATGTCCTTCACCTCTGGAAATATGATACGCGCGAATTGCCATCAATCCGGCATATTCTCCCTGAGCACCGGAGTTTGGTTGTAAAGAGGTACCTGCAAAACCGGTTACCACGTTTAATTGCTCTTCCAGTTTTTTCAACATGGTCAGGTAACCCGTAGTTTGGTTTACCGGAGCAAAAGGGTGGATGCTGTTCCAGTTGGCCATACTTAATGGTAACATTTCGGCAGCCGCATTTAATTTCATCGTACATGATCCTAATGAGATCATCGAATGATTTAACGCAAGGTCTTTACGCTCTAATTTTTTGATATAACGCATTAAAGCCGTTTCCGAATGGTGGCTGTTAAATACGTCGTGTTGTAAGAAAGTTGTGGTTCTTACCATTTTCTCCTGAATATGAGTAGCGGTGTCTAAAGCGGTTACCGTTACCGTTTCTTTTCCAAGAACTTCAGCAAAAATAGCTACGATCTGGTTGATGTCGTTTAAAGAGGTGGTCTCGTTAAAAGAAATCGAAATCGTATCGTTATTGATATAATAGAAGTTTACTTCGTTGTTTTCAGCTACAGCTTTTACTTTGGTAGCATCGGCTTTTACCGTGATGGTGTCGAAGAAAGCCGTATTGATTTGGTTGATTCCCAGTTTTGCCAATGCATTGGCAGTAGTAACCGCCGAAGCGTGTACTTTGTCGGCAATATACTGTAATCCTTTTGGTCCGTGGTATACGGCATACATACCGGCCATAACCGCTAGTAATACCTGAGCGGTACAAATATTGGAAGTCGCTTTTTCACGTTTGATGTGTTGCTCACGGGTTTGTAACGCCATACGTAACGCACGGTTACCGTTAACATCCTGAGAAACTCCGATAATACGTCCCGGCATACTTCGTTTGTATTCTTCTTTGGTGGCGAAGAAAGCTGCGTGTGGTCCTCCGAATCCCATTGGAATACCGAATCGTTGGGTGGTTCCCACTACTACATCGGCACCTAATTCGCCCGGAGCGGTTAATTTTACTAAACTTAGAATGTCGGCTGCTACAGCAACTTTAATTTCTTTGGATTTAGCCGTATGGATAAAACCGGCATAGTCATAAACCTGGCCGTGTTTTCCAGGGTATTGTAAGATCGCTCCGAAGAAATCTTCCGAGAAATCAAACGTTTCGTGGTTACCTACTACCAGTTCGATTCCAATTGGAGTGGAACGGGTTTCCAGTACCGATAAGGTTTGTGGTAAAATTTCTTCCGAAACGAAGAATTTATTAGCATTGTTTTTTTTCTGATCTCTGGTACGTACGTCAAAAAGTAATGCCATCGCTTCTGCAGCGGCAGTACCTTCGTCAAGTAACGAAGCATTGGCAATTTCCATCCCGGTTAATTCGATAACCGTAGTCTGGTAATTTAAAAGGGCTTCCAAACGACCCTGTGCAATTTCTGCCTGATACGGCGTGTAAGCCGTATACCATCCCGGGTTTTCAAAAATATTACGTTGAATTACCGGTGGTACAATTGCCGGATGATACCCTAAACCGATATACGATTTGAATACTTTGTTTTGGGCACCCAATTGCTGGATATGTGTTAAATATTCGTATTCTGTTAAAGCCGGGTCCAGTTGTAGATCGCTTTTTAAACGGATTCCGTCCGGGAATGTTTCATACAATAATTGGTCCATGTCCTTTACTCCAATGGCTTGGAACATGTGTTGAAGGTCGCTCTCTCTTGGACCTAAATGTCGTAAAGCAAATGCGTCTGTTTTCATCAGTTCTTAATGTCCTGTTTATAAACGTTTGATATTTCCGTAACACAGAATACATCAAACTGTCGTTAAGTTGTGTTTTAAGCGAACAAAAATAACTATTAATCTCTTAATAAAATTCTTTTTTAACTCCAATTTTTGTTGAATTTTCAACCAAAATTAAATGTTATTAACAGATTGATTATTTTTGTAAGTATGCAACTACTCAAGAAATTACTTGACTTTTATATTAACGGAAGTATTCATGTGGCTATTGCGGTTTTCGCTTTGGTACAGATGACCTTCCATTTTTTTCATATTTCATTTGACTGGGCGATGTCGCTATTTGCCTTTTGTGGGACAATCGTTGGTTATAACTTTGTGAAATACGATGCGTTAGCCCGTGCGAAAAAACTGAAAATGAGTCGGCAGTTAAAAGCAATTGTTGTGTTAAGTGTGTTTGCTTTAGCTGGAACACTATATGGTTTCTGGTATTTACAACGGCAAACGCAATTGTTGGCGCTGGCTTTTTTAGGACTGACATTGTTGTATACTTTACCGGTTTTTCCAAAATTGGGGAATGCCCGAAACTGGGCCGGAGTGAAAATCTATATTGTGGCTTTTTGCTGGGCGGGGATTACGTTGTTCCTTCCGATTTTAAACGCCGGACTGAGCTTTACGAATGATGTTTTTCTAAAGTTTTTTCAGCGCTTTCTTTTGGTGATCATCCTCATTCTTATTTTTGAAATTATCGATCTGAAAAACGATGATGTTTCGTTACAAACCGTTCCGCAACGCTTGGGCGTGAAACGAACCAAATGGCTCAATTTATTTCTGTTGCTACCTTTTTACGGATTGGAGTTTTTTAAAAGCGATTTCCAGATTGTACAGTTGTGGATTAATCTGGCATTGGTACTGGTTATTGCACTTTTTACCTTTTTTTCAAGTCCGAAACGCTCCGATTATTATACGTCTTTCTGGGTCGAAAGTATCCCGGTTTTCTGGTGGGGATTGGTGTTGCTTTTTGCGTAATCTATTGCAAAAAAGACTGATTTTGTTTGTGATTTTTTGAAGCCTTAATTTTCGGCGAGGTATTTTAAAAGTTTGTTCCGATTTAAAATCATATCATACAGGTGTTTTTTAAGAAACAGGATGTCAAACCATTTTCCGATAATCCCAAACGGTGTGCAGTATTCTATTTTGTCGACCATAATCGTGGTATCATCGCGGATTTCAAAAAGATGTTCGTGTCTGAAAAAGGTAAAATGGCCTTTTGTCATTTCGTCTGTAAAATGATCGGGCGACGCCATAGCTGTAATTTTACTTTGGTGGTTGAGGTACAAACCAAAATGTTTTCCACGCCAGGTTACGGTTTCGTTCAGATGAATCAATCCGGATGTCTTTCCGGCAATTGCCTGTTCCTTCGTTTGAGAAACCGATAGTTTATGGATGTCGATATTTCGGGCTAAATCAAAAACAATTTTTGACGGTGCTTTGATCGGAGTGGTAATGGTAAATGTGGTCATGTGAAAAAGAATTTTAGTTTTAGAATTACCAAACCGGTAAATACGGTTGCAAATAGCAGAAATAAGCTATTCATAACATAACTGCCAATTTTAAAATGCCATTTTTTAGGAATCGTATACATTGGATAATAGGCAATTTGCGTGGCGACTTTTCCGGTCCAGTAAGCAGTAATAAGTGCGGTTAAAGCGAAGGCAAGTCGGGTGTTTTGTTGTAAGTCGTCATGTAGTAAGATCGCGATTAGTCCGAATGAAAAATTGAGTCCCTGTATATACCTTCCATAGGTTTTGGCAATTTCCTGATTTAAGGGTTTTAGTTTTTTGACGTCATTATACCAGTCGAAAACCTGATGTCGGATATACGGATAAATCATCGCGGTGAAAATCTGGCCGATTCCTGCTACGACAATCAGCCAGTTTGGAATTGTAAACATCTTGATTAGGCTTTAAAGATTATTTTTTCTTCTCTTGCGGTTTGGCTGGCTTTTCGTTTTCCTCTAAAAAAGAAATAGAGGTTGAGAAAAAGCATTAGTCCGAGGTAGATCGCAAAACCACCAATTTTATAGCTTAAGGCTTCAATAAGTTCCTGGTAGGTGTTGTCGTACAGATTCATGTCGAGTATCATCAGGGCGAAGCCCAGATTGAGCAGGTAAAATCCGGTTTCGAATAGTTTGTTGGTAGCGATGGCAATTTCTTCGCGTCCTTTAAAAATGTCCAGCATATAGACTTTGCTGTTTCGGAAGAGTGTTTTAGAGACATAATAGGTCAGGAAAAGTGCAATGGGTAAATAAATTACATAACCGATAAGTGTTTTGGTTGTTTCCATGATGGTGTGATTTATAGTTACTGAATTAATTTTTGGACATAGTTTTTTAGAAGAAAAAGATTGGTGTAATGCAATGCGGCCAATAGGAAAAGGATGGTTGCGGCTTTGATTGCGATCACTTCGATGAGCATTGGTAACGTTGTGATGGTTTGCCAGTTGGTAATCGTAACAGCGCAATAGCCAATGTTGACCAGGTAATATCCGGTGAGCAGGGCTTTGTTGATTTGAAGGCAAAGCGCTTTATGATCCGGGATTAATGTGGCTACAAATATATTTCCGTTGGCATAACAGATTTTTCCGATTTTGACGATGATCAAACTCATCAGTCCAAGGAAGAGGAGGTAGGCAATGCTGTTATAGTTCATCATTTTAAAGAATTTTGTATTTATTAAACTTTCAGAAAAAAATGAAACTTTGAATTAAATTTTTTTATTTCATGATTTTGATAACCAGTTTGGTTAACCAATTGTCTTTGTATTCGGTAATCTTGTCCAATACATTGTCGGCTTTTAAAACGAAGTCATGTAGTTTGGTCGTTTGTTCGATAAAATGTTTTGCCTCGGCTGAATTGTTTCCTTCGATGGAGGATACTTCTTTTAGGATTTTTAAAGCGGGTTTGATTTCCCGTTTGCTTCTTTCCTGTGAAATTTTAACGGCCAGTTCGTCCAGGTCTTTTTCGGCGGTAAAGAATTCTTTTCGTTCGCCGGCTTTGTACTCTTTATAAACAATGCCCCAATCCATCAAGCCTCTTAGATTCATACTGGCATTCCCTCTGGAAATATGGAGGGCTTCCATAATGTCTTCCATTGATAGCGGTTCGGCCGATACCATTAACAAAGCATGGATCTGAGCCATCGTTTTGTTGATGCCCCATTGTGAGCCTAACGCGCCCCAGGTTTGTACAAATTTGTTTTTCGCTTCGTTGAATTCCATAGTTCAAATGTATAAATAATTTCTAAACTTTCAAAAATAATTGAAAGTTTATTTGGAAAAATAACCCGAAATCAATCGGGCTATCTTTTTTATAGCAATCCGGCGCGTTTTAATAGTGCTTCCGGTTTTGGTTCCTGACCTCTGAATTTTTTATAAAGTGTCATCGGGTGGTCGGTTCCACCTTGTGATAATATGTTGTCTTTGAATCGTTGTGCGACTTCCGGATTAAAGATTCCCTGTTCCTGGAAATAAGCAAAAGCGTCGGCATCGAGTACTTCGGCCCATTTGTAGCTGTAATATCCGGACGAATATCCGCCCTGAAAGATATGCGAAAAAGAAGTGCTCATCGCATTTTCGGCTACATCAGGATAGAGTTTGGTTGAGGCGAATTGTTCGTTTTCAAAAGTTTTTACATTATGAATTCCGGATGGATCCTGTCCGTGCCATCCCATATCCAGTAATCCAAAACTGATTTGACGTAAGGTAGCCATTCCTTCCAGGAAGCTGGCGCTTTCTTTTATTTTTTCGACGTATCCCATCGGGATGATTTCGCCCGTCTGATAGTGTTTTGCAAACAAAGCCAAGGCTTCCGGTTCGTAGCACCAGTTTTCCATTATCTGACTTGGTAATTCTACAAAGTCCCAATATACACTGGTTCCGGATAAGCTCGGATAGGTGGTGTTGGCAAGCATGCCGTGTAGCGCATGACCAAATTCGTGGAATAAAGTGGTTACTTCATTAAAGGTAAGTAACGATGGTTTGGTTGCCGTTGGTTTGGTGAAATTACAAACAATCGATACATGCGGTCGTTCATTTACTCCGTTTTGAACCGACTGGTGTTTATAGGATGTCATCCAGGCGCCATTGCGTTTTCCTTTTCTTGGAAAAAAATCAGCGTAAAAAATCGCGACAAGATTGTTGTTGCTGTCTTTTACTTCAAACGTTTGTACTTCTTCGTGGTATTTATCGATGTCAAAAATTTCGGTAAACGTGATGCCAAATAGTTTTTGTGCTACGGTAAAGGCACCGTTCAGTACGTTTTCTAATTTAAAATACGGTTTTAAGGTTTCGTCGTCGAGGTTAAAAAGTTCCTGTTTTAATTTTTCGGAATAATAAGCACCATCCCATTTTTCCAAATGATCAATCGGATCCAGCTTTTTAGCAAAGTTGGTTAATTGCGCAAATTCTCTTTCGGCAGCCGGCTTGGCTTTCGATTGTAAGTCATCCAAAAATGCGGTTACTTTTTCCGGACTTTGCGCCATACGTTCTTCCAATACAAAATGCGCATGAGTGGCGTATCCTAAAAGATTAGCTCTTTCGTGACGCAGGTTTGCGATTTTAATTACGATTTCCTGATTATCGAAAGTATTATTCTGGAATCCTTTACGGCCAAATGCAATGCTGATGGCTTTACGGAGTTCGCGATTGTGTGCGTAGGTTACGAACGGTAAATAACTCGGATGATCCAATGTGAAAATCCATCCGTCTTTCTCCTGATTTTTTGCGATGGCGTGAGCCGCTTCAATAGCGCCTTCCGGTAAACCCTCAAGGTCTTTTTCGTCGGTTATGTGTAATTGATAAGCGTTGGTTTCGGCCAAAACATTTTCACCGAATGTTAACGATAGTTTCGCCAGTTCGGCGTCGATTTCGCGTAAACGGGCTTTTTTGTCTTCTGCTAATAAAGCTCCGTTTCGGGAAAAACTTTTGTATTTTTTGGTTAACAGCGTATGTTGCTCGGTAGTAAGATTAAGTTGATCAATTTGTTCGTATAGGGTTTTAATACGTTGGAATAAATCGGCATTCAAGGTGATGTCGTTTCCAAATGCGGTTAAAACTGGCGATACGTCCTGTGCGATTTTCTGCATTTCATCACTGGTTTCTGCCGAATTCAAATTGAAGAAAATGGATGATAATCGATCCAAAGCATCACCGGAATATTCCAGTGCTTCAATTGTATTGGCAAAAGTTGGTGCTTCCGGATTGTGAATTATCGCGTCGATTTCGGCACGTGCGGCAGCAATTGTTGCGGTAAATGCCGGAGCGTAGTCTTCAATTTTTATTTGCGAAAAGGGCGCGGTGTTGTATTTAGTAGAAAATCTTTCGGTTAAAACACTCATATATAGTATTATTAGCTTTAATTAATGATGCACGTCTGTGTAAGACAAGGTACAAATTAGCTTTTTCTAATCCAAATCCGGTTGACGAAAGCGGAATTTATTTTAATTCTTCAGAGGCTTTTAAAACGGCTTGTTTCAGACTTTCTTTATAAGCGGTGATTTTGTCCAGAACGGCAGTGTCGTGACTTCCGATAATCTGTGCCGCAAGGATACCCGCATTTTTAGCGCCATTTAGCGCTACAGTGGCCACCGGTACGCCGCCAGGCATCTGAAGGATCGAAAGAACACTGTCCCATCCGTCTATCGAATTGCTGGATTTTACCGGAACACCAATTACGGGAAGTGGCGACATCGAAGCGACCATTCCGGGTAAATGAGCCGCTCCGCCAGCTCCGGCTATGATAACATTAATGCCGCGTTTGTGGGCATTCGTACTGAAATCAAACAATTTTTCCGGAGTACGGTGTGCCGATACAATATCGACTTCTGTAGTGATTCCGAATTCTTTTAATATAGTAATGGCGTCTTGCATTACCGGCATATCCGAAATGCTACCCATAATAATGGCTACTTTGCTCATAGTGGTTTGTTTTAATTAGGAATGACTAATTACTTTGATGGTGTTTTTGACTACTTCTGCGGTTTTACGGGCTGCGTCTATATTTTCGTTCACAATGGTTACGTGTCCCATTTTACGGAAAGGACGTGTTTCTCTCTTTCCGTATATATGAGGTGTTACACCATCGATAGCTAATATCTTGTCGATGTTTTGATAGATAACCGGGCCGGAATACCCTTCTTCGCCAACTAAGTTTACCATAATACCGGCAACTTTGCTATCGGTATTGCCTAAAGGTAAGTTGAGGATAGCACGGATGTGTTGTTCAAATTGCGAAGTATAACTGGCTTCGATGGAGTAATGTCCGGAATTATGAGGTCTGGGTGCTACTTCGTTTACCAGAATAGCGTCGTCTTCGGTTTGGAACATTTCTACCGCCAATAAACCAACATGGTTGAATTTTTCGGAAACCTGTAACGCGATCGCCCGTGCTTTTTGTGCAACCGTTTCGTTAATACGAGCTGGACAGATTACATATTCAACCTGATTGGCTTCCGGGTGAAATTCCATTTCGACTACCGGATAGGTTTTTATCGATCCGGATGGGGTACGACTTACGATTACGGCCAGTTCGTTTTTAAACGGAACCATTTGTTCGGCGATGCATTCGGTATCGGGTAGCGAAGTTAAATCGGCGGCAGTACGGATAATTTTCACACCGTTACCATCATAACCAAATTGTGCGCTTTTCCATACAAATGGTACTGTGGTTTCGTTGTTTTCTACCGATTTTATAAGACTGCCCTTGTCTGTATAACGACGATAAGGAGCTGTTGGAATATTGTTTTCGGAATAAAAATCTTTTTGTCGGCCTTTGTTTTGAATCAGGCGCAGGGTTTTAGGGGATGGATAAACGGCCAGACCTTCCTGTTCGAGTTGGTCTAAAGCGTCAAGGTTGACATTTTCGATTTCGATAGTTAGAAGGTCTACTTTTTTACCAAAACGGTATACGGTTTCGAAATCCATCAGGTCGCCCTGGAAAAAACGCGTGGCTCCATATTGCGACGGTGCTTCGGCGCTTGGGTCAAGGATATAGGTTTGAATATCGAACTTACGGGTTTCGGTAAGTAGCATCTTACCTAACTGTCCGCCACCAAGTATCCCTAATTTAAAATCAGAAGAAAAATAATTCATTGTGTTGTTGTTTGTGCAAAGATACTTATCATAATAGAAAACACAATCGTATTACTTTATATTTTGCGGTTTTTCAATGCGGTGGAATTAAAATAACAGATTGTACATTTTGTAACTTTTAAAGGATAAACGGTTACAAATGTGTATTTTGATTGTTAATTAAATAATATTATTGTAAATTGTGTACTTGTTTAATTGAAAAAACTTTAAATTATGGTAAAAAGACTACTCATGTTGTTAGCTTTTGTTCCGTTTATAAGTCACGGGCAATTTTTACAGAATTTTGACGGAGGAACGACTATTCCTACCGGATGGACCGTTGTTAACGGTGGCGATACCGGAACCTGGGTAATTGTTAATTTTACCGGAGCAACCGGTATTAGTGCGCATAGTGGAACCAATGCAGCCGCTATCGGTTTTGGATCAACTGCTCACGATGATTATTTGGTCACTCCAGCTGTAACGGTTACGGCGGGTGTGTCGGATTTCTTAACTTTCTGGGGAAGAAGCCGTGACCCGTTATATCCGGAAATAATCAGTGTGAAGGTTTCAACTACAGGAACTGCTGCTGCAAACTTTACAGCAACATTGGATGCGAATGTGGCTCCTGCGAGTGGTGCAAATTTTTTTAAATATCAGTACGACCTGACGGCTTATGTAGGGCAAACGATTTACATTGGGTTTCATTCTACTACAACCGATATGTTCTATTTTGATATTGACGACGTAGAAGTAACGGCTTTACCAGGCTGTATACCGCCTACAAATCCTATGGTTGGTGCTATAACTGCTGCCACTGCTGCTCTGTCATGGACGCCGGGAGCGGGAACAACTAATTTTGAAGTACAGTATGGTGCGCCTGGCTTTACTGCCGGCTCCGGTACAGCTGCACCGCCGGTTACAGGAGCTACAGCTACGACTTTATCGGGATTAACTGCGAATACCGCTTATGAATATTATGTTCGTGCTAATTGCGGAAGTGGTAGTTTTAGTACCTGGGTAGGTCCGAAAGCATTTAGAACAAGTTGTGCGTCGGTAACAACGTTTCCTTTTACCGAAAGTTTTGATGCGACTACCATCCCATCGTGTTGGAGTAATCAAACGGTTTCCGGAACAGCAAACTGGGCTTATGTAACGGCAAATGGGAATAGCTCGATTACACCGCGAACAGGAGCAAGAATGGCAGAGTTTAGAACGACTACAACCGGAAATAAAACAAAATTAGTTTCGCCTCCGTTAGACTTAACAGCGGTATCTAGTCCGCAATTGAGTTTCTATTATGCTAACGTAAACTGGTTTGGTGATATCGATGAGTTGCGTATTTTCTATAAAACAAGTGAAAGTGGCGCCTGGACTCAAATCGGAGCGGATTATATAACAGAGCATACTGCCTGGACTCAGGTGACTTTGCCGTTGCCAAATCCATCGGCTACCTATTATGTTGCTTTCGAAGGTACTTCAAACTGGGCGAGAGGTCTTAATCTCGATGACGTAACGGTGAGTAGTGCTTTATCGTCTGCTGCATTTGATAAAGGGAATTTCAGAGCCTATCCGAACCCGGTTAAAAATATGTTGAACTTAGCATATGATCAAATAATTTCATCTGTTGAAATTTATAATTTGTTAGGACAAAAAGTGTTGTCACAAAATATAAACCTTTCCGAGGCTCAGGTGGATATGAGTAATTTATCTGCTGGGAACTACCTTGTTAAAGTATTTACCGGTGATGTGGTAAAAACAATTAAGATTATCAAAGAGTAATCTTGATAATTAATCCTGGAAAACGACTCTTTATATAAGGGTCGTTTTTTTTGTTTAAAGGCTAATCTTTTTAAGGATTTTTCGTGCTACACTTTGATAGGCCGGCGAATGATCAGGGAAACCTTGTTGTAACAGTTGTTTTAATTCCGGATAAATCCAGGGATTTTCTTTGCCTAATAAGTATAAGGCCTGAATGGCGTAGGCTTTTGAGGCGACTTTGGTGTCGTTGATCAGCCAGTCGAAACAGGTTTCGGTAATGCTTTCAATATTTTTATCGGAAAGGAGTTTTGTTTTACGATTGTTATAGTCGACAAGAAACAGTGCGATTTTGGATATCGAACGCAGTGCGCTTTCATTGCGAAATTGTGGTAATATTGCGCAAAAAATGTCTTTTTTTGGAAAAATCAGCTCGAGTTGTTGTGCGAGTACCAACTCCATAATCCAACAGGCTTTGTGGTGGTTTTTGTTGGTTATTGTTGTTGCAGCCGTAAACAGATCGTTAAATAATGATGGATTGTTGAAGATGTAAGCAGCGTTTTCTTCCCGACTGGCGCGATGAGCGGTACTGTTTGTGATTTTGTTATATAAAATTTCGTTCATTTTTTTCCTGAAATCTTCATCGAAAATACAAAATAATTCAAAAATTTATAATTCTTAATTGTTAATTATCAATTGTCCAACGGCAATTAGTATCTTTGCCAATTATTCTAAAGGTTACAATGGAAATACAACTTCACGACAAACAATTTGTCCCGTTTCTTTCGGCAAAAGAAATCGATGCCGCTATTGCGAAAATGGCCGATGCCGTTGCAAAAGATATGAATGGTGAAATACCGGTTTTTGTAGGTGTACTTAACGGAGCCTTTATGGTGGTGTCCGATTTTATGAAGCACTATAAACACGATTGTGAATTGAGCTTTGTAAAAATGGCTTCTTACGACGGAATGCAAACTACACACGAGGTAAAACAACTGATCGGTTTAAATCAGGATATTACCGGAAGATCGATAGTGATCATTGAAGATATCGTAGATACCGGAAATACCATAGTGGAATTACAGAAAATGTTTGCAGATAGAGGCGTGAAGCAATTGAAATTTGCTACGCTTTTTCTAAAGCCGGAAGCCTATGATAAGGATATCACGATCGATTATGTCGGATTGGAAATTCCAAATAAATTTATCGTCGGGTTCGGATTGGATTACGACGGATTAGGGCGCAATATCCCGGAAGTCTATCAATTAAAATAACACAGAAAAAATAACTATAAAACCATCATAACAACAATTTAATTAAAATGATTAATATCGTATTATTTGGAAAGCCCGGAGCCGGAAAAGGGACACAAGCCGAATTTTTAAAAGAAAAATACAACTTAATACACATTTCAACCGGTGACGTTTTCCGTTATAACATTAAAAATGAAACCCTATTAGGAAAAGAAGCCAAGACGTATATCGATCGTGGTGATTTGGTTCCGGATAGTCTTACTATTAAGATGCTTCAGGATGAAGTAGAGAAAAACCCGGAAGTGAGCGGTTTTCTTTTTGACGGTTTTCCAAGAACAATTGCTCAGGCCGAAGCTTTGGATGCGTTTCTGAATTCCAAAAACTGGGAAGTAACCGCAACGATTGCTTTGGAAGCCGATGATGAAATTCTGGTACAACGACTGTTGGAAAGAGGGAAAACATCGGGAAGACCGGACGATCAGGACGAAGAAAAAATCAGAAACCGTTATCAGGAATATAACGAAAAAACAGCACCGCTAATGGAATATTACAGTGCGCAGCAAAAATTCCACGCGGTGAATGGAATTGGTTCCATTGCCGAAATTACCGAAAGACTAAGCGATGTAATTGAAAAATTATAAGCCGTCCCGGTGAACAATAAATAGAATACTAACGATAAAAAATAATAAAAAATCAGGTAAAACTGATATCATCATAACCAATATACAATCCTAAATTTTGGAAATAATAATAATTTTCTTTCTTATCCTTTTAAACGGAGTTTTCTCCATGTCGGAAATAGCACTTATTTCAGCGCGTAAAAACCGTTTGGAAACCGCCGCAAAAAAAGGAAATACCAGTGCGAAAACAGCTTTAGAACTGGCTAATTCACCCAATAAATTTCTGTCGACCGTTCAGATCGGAATTACACTAATCGGAATTCTAACCGGTATTTATAGTGGTGATAATGTTACCGGTGACGTAAAATTGTTTTTAGACGGATTTGAAATGTTCAGACCCTATTCGCAAACACTGGCCGTAGGAATTGTAGTTGTGATTTTAACGTTTTTTTCCCTGGTTTTAGGAGAATTACTACCCAAACGAATCGGATTAAATTACCCGGAAGCGATCGCCAAAACGGTAGCGGTTCCGATGAAAGTGGTTTCGATTGTAACGGCACCTTTTATCTGGTTGTTGACAGCATCGACCGATTTTATATTGAACGTGCTGAAAATTAAGCCAACAGCCGATGGGAAAGTAACCGAAGAAGAGATTAAAGCTATCATTAAAGAAGGTACCGAAGGCGGGGAAGTACAGGAAATTGAACAGGATATCGTGGAACGTGTTTTTCATATTGGTGACCGTAAGGTGAATTCCCTGATGACACACCGTAAAGCGGTGGTCTATTTATCTTTGGAGGATGATGTAAACGAACAAAAAGATAAGGTACTGGAAGAAATCCACTCCGTATATCCGGTGTGTGAAGACAATCTGGATGAGGTAGTTGGAGTGGTGCTGTTAAAAGACTTGTTTGCAAGTTTTGAAAAAGGCGATTTCGACCTGAAGGCGATTGTAAAAGAACCGGTTTACCTTATTGAACATACTTCGGCCTATAAAGCGCTGGAGCTTTTTAAGAAAACAAAAGTACACTATGCCCTGATTACCGACGAATATGGTGTGGTACAGGGGATTATTACATTAAACGATATTCTGGAAGCGCTTGTTGGTGATGCGGCCGAGTTCTATGAAGAGGAATTTCAGTTGGTAGCCCGCGAAGACGGAACCTGGTTGGTGGACGGACATTATTCGTTGCACGACTTCCTGACCTATTTCGATATGGATGATCTGATTAACGATTATGACGTAACAACTGTAAGCGGATTGATCATGACCGAATTGTCCTATATTCCAAAAGTTGGTGAAAAACTAATCTGGAATAAAATGGAACTGGAAGTGATCGACATGGACGGTGTGAAAATCGATAAAGTATTAGTACGCTCATTAAAAGAGTAAGCTGCTTTTAGAGCTTACTATTGAAAAACAAAATAAAATTAAATGACAGAAGGGAATTTTGTAGACTACGTAAAAATTTATGTTTCTTCCGGTAAAGGAGGGAAAGGGTCTACGCATTTGCATCGGGAGAAATTTATTGAAAAAGGTGGTCCCGATGGTGGAGACGGTGGTCGTGGTGGTCACGTGTATCTGGTAGGGAGCAAAGGTCTTTGGACTTTGTTTCACCTTAAATTTGCACGCCATATCAAAGCCGGACACGGAGGAGACGGAGGTAGTGCGAGAAGTACCGGTGCCGATGGTGAAGATAAATATATCGAAGTGCCGTTGGGAACTGTGGTGCGCGACAAAGAAACCAATGAAATACTTTTTGAAATAACCGAAGAGGGTGAAAAAAAGATCCTTGTAAAAGGAGGTAAAGGTGGTTTGGGGAACTGGCATTTCAGAAGTTCGACCAACCAGACACCGCGTTATTCGCAACCGGGTATGCCGGCCGAAGAAATGGACGTGATCCTGGAATTAAAAGTATTGGCCGATGTCGGACTGGTTGGGTTCCCGAATGCCGGAAAATCGACCTTATTGTCGGTACTAACGTCTGCGAAGCCAAAAATTGCCGATTATCCGTTTACGACTTTAAAACCGAATCTGGGTATTGTGGCGTACCGCGATTTTCAATCGTTTGTGATTGCCGATATTCCGGGAATCATTGAAGGTGCGGCCGAAGGTAAAGGATTGGGACATTATTTCCTACGACATATCGAACGAAATTCAACGCTATTATTTCTGGTTCCAGCCGATGCTACTGACATTAAAAAGGAATACGATATTTTATTGGATGAGTTACGCCGTTACAATCCGGAAATGCTCGATAAAGATCGTTTGGTGGTGATTTCGAAATCGGATATGCTCGATGACGAATTAAAAGCCGAAATGAAAGCACAGTTGGATAAGGAGTTTAAAGGAATTCCGTATTTGTTTATCTCATCGGTTGCCCAACAGGGATTAACGGAGTTAAAAGATAAATTATGGCAAATGCTTAATCAGTAATACAATAGCTGTAAAAAATAGTGAAAAGAGGTGTCCGTTTCGGAGGCCTCTTTTTATTTTATGTCAGTTTTGATCAATAGATAGTAAAATAAAAAGTTAAAGTTATTTTGTTATAGATTTTTATAAACCCTTTTTTTTATAAAATTCTTAAAAAGAGGTATATTCGCGTCACTAAAAATAACAGATCTATTATGAAAAAAATTATTTTATCCTTAATTGCTACGATATTGCTTGTACCTGCAAGTGTTAGAGCAGACGAAGGGATGTGGTTTTTGATGTTTATCGAGCGTTTAAACCACAGGGATATGCAAAAAATGGGATTGCAGTTAACGGCTGAGGAAATCTACAGTATTAACCACCACAGTCTTAAAGATGCAATCGTTCAGTTTAACGGAGGTTGTACTGCCGAAATGATTTCTAAAGACGGATTGGTATTAACAAACCACCACTGTGGTTACGATGCGATCGCGGAATTGTCTTCTCCGGAAGCCAACTATCTTAAAAACGGTTTCTGGGCTGCCAACAGAAAAGCAGAATTAAAACCAAAAAGCTTATTCGTTCGTTTCTTCGTTCGTATGGATGATGTATCCAAAAGAATTTTATCGAAAGTAAACGATAAAATGACGGAAGCGGAACGTGAAGCAGCAATCAACAGAGAAATTGCACTTATTGAAAAAGAAAACAACGAAGGTGGAAAATACACCGTTTCTGTTCGTCCGTTTTTCCAGGGTAACGAGTACTACTATTTCGTGTATCAGGATTATAAAGACGTACGTTTAGTAGGAACACCTCCAGAAAATATTGGAAAATTCGGTGGTGATACAGACAACTGGGAATGGCCACGTCATACAGGTGACTTCTCTATGTTCCGTATTTATGCAGATGCAAACGGTAACCCGGCTGATTATTCTCCAAGTAACGTGCCATTGCAGCCAAAACACCACTTACCGGTTAACCTTGGTGGTGTAAAAGAAAACGATTTCGCCATGATCTTAGGATATCCAGGTAGAACAAACCGTTGGATGCCTGCTGGTGGAATCGAGCAAAACGTAAAATTCGCATATCCGGCATGGGTTGAAGGTTCTAAAATGGGAATGGATAAAATGAAAACCCATATGGATCAAAGCGATGCGGTACGTTTAATGTATGCATCTAAATATGCTTCATTGGCAAACTACTGGAAAAACCGTCAGGGAATGATCGACGCGTTAACGAAATTCGGTACAGCCAAAACAAAAGCAGCTCAGGAAGCGAAATTCGACAAATGGGCCAATCAGAAAGAAAACAAAGAAAAGTATGGTCATGTGGTGGAAACCATCAACAAATACTATGCTTTGACTAACGAAAAAGCACGTCATGATAACTATTTAATGACGATGTTGCGTTCTAGTGCTTTCGGTACGATTTCAAGAACGATGGGAAGACAATTGGAAAATTACGCAAAAGCGGATGAAGCCAAACGTAAAGAAATGTACCCGGGTCTTGTTGAAATGATCGACGAATTCTACAAAGAAGCTTATATCCCGGCTGAAAAAGATATCCTTGCGGGTCAGTTAAACCTATATGCTACGAAAGCAGGATATACTTTGGCGCCAATGGTAGAAAAATTAGGAAAAGAGAACAACAACAACTTTACAAAATATGTAAACAATGCTTTTGATAGCAGTGTGTTCGCTTCTCCGGAAAAAGTAAAAGCATTTTTACAAAACCCTAACGCGGCGACTATTACAAACGATCCGTTAGTAGTATTGTCTAATGACTTATTAAACCACTACAACGCAAAATCGGAAGTAATCTCTAAAGCGCAAAACGATTTCGGAGCGTCTTTCCGTTTATTGGTTCAAGGGTTACGTGATTCGAAATTAGGTCCGATCAAATATCCGGATGCTAACTCAACACTACGTTTAACGTATGGAAAAGTTCGCGCTTTACCAGCTGACAAACGTAATGATGCGAAAGTAAATAACTATACGACTATGGACGGTATGGTTAAAAAATACAAAAAAGGTGACGAAGAATTCGACTTACCGGTTCGTTTAATGGAAATGAACAAAGTGAAAGACTACGGTCGTTATGCTGATAAAGACGGTTCTATGCACGTAAACTTCCTAACCGATAACGATATTACAGGTGGTAACTCTGGTTCTCCGGTATTAAACGGTAAAGGGGAGTTAATCGGTTTGGCGTTCGACGGAAATATCGAGGCTATGGCTGGTGACGTTATCTTTGACAAAAACTTACAAAGAACAATCAACGTGGATATCCGTTATGTATTATGGGTGATCGACAAGTTCTCCAATGCAAAACACATCGTTGACGAAATGACAATCGTGAAATAATTCCGATTCGTTTTTTAAATATAAAACCGCTTCAAACGAAGCGGTTTTTTTTATGTATACTACACTAAAAATTCCGAAAAATTGTTCTGTAAGTATCGGTATGAATTTTGTAAGTTTAATACCGTATTGAATACAATACTTTATCTTTAAAAATAGATGCCAAATGCGTCGGAATTCTTTAAAAAAATGGTTGCTGGGTTGTAGTCTTTTAGCAGGAGTAGCCTATACGGTGATCTATGCCTGTGCCGATGGAGATTGGGGATATGAATACCAGTCCAGTTTTGCTCCGGAAGTTTATGTCGATAAATCGTATTCACCCTTGTTCTATTCGGGTGAAATGTTCTATACAGGTTATGATAGCGACTTTACGGGACGATTTAACGAGGACATTGTGGCCGAATGGGATAATTACCTCGGTGGTAATATCAACAAAGAAAAACTGAGTTATCTGATACTAAATGATAGCTCGAGAACAAAAGTTGAGGATCTGTATAATGTGGCTTTTAATAAAAAGAAACCCACTTTTTCTGATTCTAAAATCGATCTGAAAAATAAAAAAGTAAAAGATTTTTTAGAATTTATGTATTATGCCCGGCAAATCGATCAGTATACTACGGCGCAATATGATCCATGGGATGCCAACGAAAAGCCTGTCTCACGAGTATCGCCGCAGTTGATCAAAACGGTAGAAACAAAATTTGAACAAACACAGGATGCGTTCCTGAAAAACCGGTATTGGTTTCAAACCATGAAGGCTTATTTTTATAGTAATTCCAGATCGCAAACAATTTCATTTTTTGAGAAGACCCAAAACAGTGTGCCTAAAAACACGCTCTATTACCGCGGACTTTCGTATGTTGCCGGGGTCTATTACAAACAACAAAACTATGTAAAAGCCAATTATCACTTTGCGGTGGTATTCGATAAATGTCCCGCACTTCGCCAGACGACGACCTATAATTTCCATCCGCAGGAACAATCCGATTTTGACGCTTCCTTACAACTGGCGCAGCATACAGACGAAAAAATAGCATTATGGGCACTGTTGGGATATTATGCTGATGAACAAAAAGCGATTGCCGAGATCTATAAACTAAATCCAAAAAGTGAACACCTGGAATATCTGGTAACACGTCTTGTGAATAAAGAAGAAATCCGACTAAATGACGATGATTTTAAATCGGTTGCCGCATATAAAAAGAAGATCAATGAGAAGCTAAATAAAGAAATGGTCGCTTTGGTCGATAAAATTGCGGATGAGTCACAAACGGCAAAGCCCTATTTGTGGAATAGCGTGGCAGGTTACTTGAATATCTTTAAAGGCGATTATAAAAGAGCTGCCAAATTGTTTGATAAGGCCGAAAGTAAAGCGCCGAAAACCGAACTGTCGGATAAACAACTGCGACTTTTAAAACTGATTAACCAATTAAGTAATCAGACAAAAATGAATGCAGAAGCCGAAGCATTGCTTTTGCCGGATCTTAAATGGTTATTTCAGGAAGTGCCCAATACACATGGCTATGATAATCCTTTTCGTTATCAAAAAGCGTTGGATTGGAGTAAACAATATGTGGCAACGTTATACAAAGAGCAGAAAAACGAGGTGATGTCAGAATTGTTTTTTCGAAATGAGAAATTTTTCGAAACTGTAAAAAACCAGGAAGCCATGAAAGCTTTTTTAAGCAAATCCAATAAAAGTGAATGGGAGCAAATGGCTGTTAAAATTTATGACGTAAACCTATCGGATATTTACCAATATCAGGGTATGATGAGTGCTTATGCAAATAAAATTGATCAGGCCATCACATATATGGAACAATCCGAAGGGAAAAAAGATACGCTATCCGGAAATCCGTTTAACGGAAAGATAAAGGATTGTAATGATTGCGATCATGTAGCGTATCAAAAGATAAAATATACACGGCTATCGTTTTTGCAAAAAATAAAGGAAATGCAGGATAAAGTGGCAATAGGCGAAGATGTTTATAATAATAGTCTTTTATTGGGCAATGCTTTTTATAATATGACCTATTATGGCAATGCCCGTATGTTTTACTATGGCAATATTTCAGGTCAATGGGGAAATTATATCGATGAATTTTATAAACCGTATTTGTTAAATCCGACTTTAGCAAACAACTATTATAAAAAAGCATTGGAAGCAGCAACAACACCGGAGCAAAAAGCAAAATGTGTGTATATGATGGCCAAATGCGAGCGTAATAAGTTCTATACCGATCGTTATCAAACAAGAGAATATGCTTACCGCGATCCGGAAGTGAGCTTTTTGGCCTGGGATGGGTTTAAAAAATTAAAATCAGATTATTCGAATACACAGTATTATAAAGAAGTGATCAAAGAATGCGGCTATTTCCGGAAATACCTCGGAATGGAATAATTCCAAAAGTTGAAAACGTAATACCTTCAATAGTTAAATAAAAAGTGAAGCAGCTAATCGCAATTATCCTATTAGTGGGATTGTTTTCGGCTTGTTCGAACAGGCCGGAAAAAGGAGAGCCGAGTGCGGCATTCTATTACTGGAAAACAGTTTTTAAAGTAACGGAAAATGAAAAAAAGGTGTTGTCGGACAATAATGTCGGAAAACTATATATCCGTTATTTCGATATTGGTCTTAAGGGGAAAGAAGCCATACCGGTATCGCCGATACGCTTTTCCGAAAAACCGGATCCGTATAAAATTGTTCCGGTGGTGTATATCAAAAATGAAGTCATGCTCGAACCTACAGTCGACTTGCAAAAGCTGGCTGAAAATGTCAATACCTATATCGGAAAAGTCAATGCCAAATACGGAATTGCGTGGGATGAAATTCAGGTGGATTGCGACTGGACGTTAAATAGTAAAGACCGTTATTTAAAATTTGTCGAACATTTAAAGTCGGTTAGCGCCAAAAGGTTGTCGGCGACCATTCGGTTACATCAGGTGAAATATTTTAATAAAACTGGTATTCCCAATGTGGATAAAGGCGTGTTGATGTATTACAATATGGGAAGTATCGCGCCCGATAACCGGAATTCCATTTACGATCGGGAAGTGGCACAAAGTTATATCAAAAGCCTAAAAAAGTTCCCGTTAGCGCTCGACGTGGCTTTGCCAATATATAGTTGGGGAATTCATATCCGGAATCATCGGGTGATCAAAGTGATCAGTAAAATTGATGTGGCGGCTCTTGAAAACGATCCGCATTTTAAAAGAACGGACGCGCTATATTTTACCGTTGTGGAAAGCGTGATCCGCGGTGGTAATTATTTTAAAGAAGGCGATCAGCTTAAGATCGAATCGATTTCAAAAGACTATCTGGAAAATATGGCCGATGAGCTACGTGATAATCTGGCAAATCGTCCGGATGAAATTATATTTTATGATCTGGACGACTTTAATATAGCTCCCTATAATAATATGGAACAAAACATCTTTAAAAAAGTAGCGGCCTGGTTTTAGTTGTTAAGGCTCTGAAAAATGATCAAGATATATTACTTTTGAAAGATGAGGCGATTCATTTATGTAATGCTGTTACTTCCGATTATAGTTTGGTCACAAGGGAATCTCGAAAAAGGAATTCAATTGTTTGATCAGGTGCGCTATGAAGAAGCACGACCTTATTTCAGTGCGATTGTCAAAGAAGATCCGGATAATGCCAAAGCGATAGCCTATTTAGGTGATATTGCGGCGCATCAGCAACAATGGGACGAGGCCATTTCGTGTTATCAAAAACTAAAAGTACGATATCCTAAAAATGCGGAATACTATTATAAGTATGGCGGTGCGATGGCGATGAAGGCAAAGTCGGTTAGTAAGTTCAAAGCATTGGGGATGATCGATGCTATAGAAGAAGCCTTCGTAACAGCAGCCCGATTAAATCCGAAGCATATAGAATCGCGTTGGGCTTTGGTGATTTTTTATCTGGAAATCCCCGGAATATTGGGCGGAAGTGAAAAAAAAGCACAACGTTATTCCGATGAGCTAATGGCAATTTCACCGGTGGACGGCTATCTTTCCAAAGGGCATATCGCCGAATATTTCAAGCGTTATTCCGAAGCGGAAAAATACTTTATCAAAGCGGTGGCTATTGGTCAGTCAAAAGTGACCTACCAACGTCTGGCCGATTTGTATAAAAATAAAATGAAGATGCCGGAAAAAGCAAAACAAACCTTAGATTTGTATCAAAAGAAAAAAACATAAAAATGCGTACACATTTTATCGCTATCGGAGGAAGTGCCATGCACAATCTGGCACTGGCTTTACATAGCAAAGGATATAAGGTAACCGGAAGTGATGATGCTATTTTCGAACCTTCCAAAACCCGTTTACAAAACAAAGGATTATTACCGGAAGAAATGGGATGGTTCCCGGAAAAAATCACATCGGATATCGAAGCGGTTATTTTGGGAATGCATGCCAAAGCCGATAATCCCGAATTGTTAAAAGCACAGGAATTGGGATTGAAAATTTATTCGTATCCTGAATTTCTGTACGAACAGTCAAAAGATAAAACCCGGGTTGTAATTGGCGGTTCCCACGGGAAAACAACCATTACTTCAATGATTCTTCATGTAATGCATTATCATAATATCGATGTGGATTATATGGTGGGAGCACAATTGGAAGGGTTTGATACCATGGTTCACCTTACTACCGATAATGATTTTATCGTTCTGGAAGGCGATGAATACTTGTCATCTCCAATGGATCCAAGACCGAAATTTCACTTATACCAACCGAATATTGCATTGATCAGCGGAATTGCCTGGGATCATATCAATGTGTTTCCGACCTATGAAAATTATGTAGAGCAATTCTCGATTTTTATCCGGAAAATTACCAATGGTGGTATATTGGTTTATAATGAAAATGATCCGGAAGTAAAAAGAGTAGCTGAAGAAGCGACCAATCCGATTCGTAAAATTCCATACCATACTCCGGATTATACCGTGGAAGATGGAACAACGTTATTGGCAACACCGGAAGGGCCGATGCCAATTGAAGTTTTCGGAGCGCATAATCTGAATAATCTTGCCGGGGCAAAATGGATCTGCCAGAATATGGGAGTTGATGAAGCCGATTTTTACGAAGCCATTGCGAGTTTTAAAGGCGCTTCCAAACGTCTGGAAAAAATCGCGGAAGGAAAAGGTAAGGTTGCCTATAAGGATTTTGCACATTCGCCGAGTAAAGTGGCCGCGACGACTAGAGCGGTAAAAGAACAATATCCAAACCGAAATCTGATAGCTTGTCTGGAGTTACATACCTATAGTAGTTTGAATGCCGAATTTTTAAAGGAATATGAAGGGGCGCTTAATGCCGCTGATACGGCCGTAGTATTTTATTCGCCCGAAGCGGTTCAGATCAAACGACTGGAAACGATAACCTACGAGCAGATTGCTAAAGCATTCAATAGGGAAGACCTGATTATTTACACCAATCCGGAAGATTTTAAACAGTATCTTTTTAATCTTAACCTGGATAATACGGCACTTTTATTAATGAGTTCCGGAAATTACGGAGGATTGGATTTCGACGATGTAAAGAAATTAATACAGTAACAAAGAAAAGGATTAGCTTTTGCTAATCCTTTTTTATTTTATAGGTATAGTGTCCGGTAATCGGATACTTAAAAAGAAAATCCTCCAACACTTGCCCTCGGCCTACATTGTGAACAATCAGATGGCGTTTTCCGTCTTTTGATTTTCGATGTACAACGATGCCGATATGGGGTAAGGCTCCGGGAAGCATCCAGGTAACAATATCTCCGGTAGTGTAATCGGACGGATTAGAGGTAATCGGTTTGATTTTTCCAAAACGGGAAAAGTAAACCTGAAGATTGGGAACTCTCCTGTGATCAATATTCGTATCCGTTTTTTTTTAAACCCCATTTCGACGGATACTTCGAAAAGTTATTTTGCATATCCACATGAACCTCCTTCTGTAAATCAGTACCAAGCTTCCGGTAAGCCCTGATAATTACATCTGTACAAACACCCTTATCCGACGGAACATCCCCATTTGGATATCCAATTTTTCGATACACCGGATCATACGTCACCCGATCCTTTGTTAATGTCATTGCCGCTTCGGATAATTTTTGAGAGGGGTAAAACGGGCTGTTTATGGCTGTTATTGGGTAGGTTAGGAATAGAAAAACCAGAAAAAAATTCATAACTTTATTTTATTAGAGAAACGGATTTTAAGCGAAACTAGTATTGTAAACAAATAAATATACGCCAAATGGAAATAATCAATTACATCCCAATTAAAGACTGGGCTCCTTCCGATCAGCCCAGAGAAAAACTAATCGAAAAAGGTAGAGCTATTTTAAGTAACACCGAATTACTAACCATCCTGATACGATCCGGTAGTGAAAAAGAAAGCGCTCTGGATCTTTCTAAAAAAATTATGAGCAGTGCAGGTAATAACTTAAACACCTTAGGGAAACTATCTGTCAAACAATTAATGTCCTTTAAAGGTATCGGTCAAGCCAAAGCAGTAACTATAATAGCCGCCTTGGAATTAGGGAGAAGAAGAAAAGCCGAAGCAAGTAAATGGAACCTCCCGATTATTATGTCCAGCAGATCCGTTTTCGCAATCATGCAACCCATCATCGGAGAACTGGGCCATGAAGAATTCTGGATTCTCCTTTTAGACAATTCTAATAAATTAATTCATAAATACCAAATCAGTAAAGGTGGTTTGGCCGCTACTCTCGTAGATCCACGACTGATCTTTAAAACAGCACTCGAACATAGCGCAACCGGTGTGATCCTGACCCACAATCACCCTTCGGGATCTCTAAAAGCAAGTGAAACCGATATTAATATTACCTATAAACTAAAAGAAGCCGGAGATTATCTCGATATCAAGGTACTCGATCATATTATTGTAACCGAAAACGAATACTTTAGCTTTCGGGATGAAAGATTACTCTAAAGCATTACATTCCGGACAAACCCCACTAATTAAAATTTGCTGCTCCCGAACGGTATAACCGGAAGGCAAATTAATCCGGATAGCGATAGACTCCATGCAAGTGGTTTTTTTACATTTTTCACAACTAAAGTGGACATGATCGTGATTGTGCTGTGACTGATCTTTGGATTCGCATTCCTTACATAAAGCATATTGAACAACTCCATCAAGGTTTGTAATTCTGTGAAGTTTTCCTTCGTCTACAAGTCGGTCTAATGCCCGGTATATTGTAACCCTGTCATATGTATTTCCAAAATGATTGTGGAAATCTTTATGGGCTAAGGCGGTATTTTGTGCCTTCAATAGCTCTAGTATTGCAGTTTTGGTACCTGAGCTACGTTCTCTTTTGATTTTTTTTTCAGCCATCTTTAAAATAAACAGGTTGTGCTATTGTTTTGTAAGCCTATGCAACAAAATTACAAAAAATCAAAATACGATACTTTGGTGTTAGAAAGGCTCTTTTTTAAAACGAGTAGATAGTGCAACTGATATACAAAACACCGGCTTTTTAGTTATAATATTCATAATAAAAAGAACAGGAACTAATTTTTTGTTATTTTTGATTGGCTTAGTATAAATAGCTCTTTCAAGAGCTATTTTTTCTTTTAAAAAAGACGATACATTGCATATATTAAAAGCATTTGATAATGATTGCTACTAAAAATATTACTTTCTCATACGGGAAAGGGACCTCTTTTGCGTTTCCCGATATTAATTGCTCCGATGGTGATACCATACTGATAACCGGTGGATCCGGAAAAGGAAAAACAACATTGCTACATCTTTTGGGGGGACTTTTACGGCCTCAGGCAGGCGAAATCCTTATAAATACTACCGATATTGGAATATTGTCTGAAAAAAAACTGGATCATTTCAGAGGGGAGAATATCGGACTGGTGTTGCAACAATCCTATTTTATAGCGTCATTATCTGTATTGGAAAATGTAGCATTGGCTTCTTGGCTAGCTTCGGGTAAGCAACGTATCGAAAAGGCCAAACAGTTATTGCAACATCTTGACCTTGAAAATCATATCCATAAATTGCCTTCCCAACTCAGTATCGGTCAGCAACAACGGGTTTCGATTGCCAGAGCGTTAATCAACGAACCAAAAGTGCTTCTGGCAGACGAACCGACTTCGAGTCTGGACGATGAAAATGCACTTAAAGTTGCCGATTTACTGGATAATCTGGCCAAAGAATACCGATCGGCACTGGTAATTGTGACACATGATTCCCGATTAAAACAACGTTTTACCAATCAAATTACATTGTCATGATTACAAAATTAGCCTGGAGAAATACGTGGTTTAAACCACTCAATACGACGCTCAGCATTATTTTGCTAACAGCCAGTGTAGCAATTATCACTGTATTAATTCTGTTGCAAAAACAATTTGAAGAAAAGTTTTCCAGTAATGCCGATGGAATCGATTTGGTTTTAGGCGCGCAAGGAAGTCCGTTGCAACTTATTTTGTCTTCTGTATATCAGGTGGATGCACCTACTGGTAATATCGATTATCAGGAAGCCAAAAAATGGATGACAAACCCTTTTGTAAAGACTGCCATTCCACTGGCTTTTGGTGATAATTACCACGGTTTTAAAATTGTTGGGACGACTACCGATTATATGGAAAAGTATGCCGCAAAAGTAGTGTCGGGTAAAGCCTTTGAAAAGGATTTTGAGGTTGTTGTGGGGAGTGAAGTAGCTAAAAAACTAAACCTGAAAACCGGAGATAAATTTTTTGGTTCCCATGGTGATGCCGAAGAAGGTGAGGTTCATGAAGAACACGCCTATCATATCGTTGGCGTATTATCGGAAACCGGAAAGGTAATCGATAACCTGATTCTTTCCAATATCCAGAGTGTTTGGGCGATGCACGATTCGCATGAACATGGCGATGCCGAAATGCACGACCACGATCATGAAGGGCATGATCACGATCACGCGGAAGCCGATCATCATCACGATGCGGTTGTGATTAGTGAAGAAGGAAAAGAGATTACAGCTGTTTTATTGAAATTCCGAAATAAAATGGGGATTGTAACCTGGCCGCGAATGATTCCGCAAAATACCAAAATGCAGGCGGCTTCCCCGGCTATCGAAATAAATCGACTGTTTACGTTGTTTGGTGTCGGACTTCAGGCTTTGCAATATCTGGCCTATGGAATCATGCTGATATCCGGAATTAGTATTTTTATTGCTTTATACAATACATTAAAAGAACGAAAATATGAATTCGCCTTGTTACGGGTAAACGGAGCAACCCGTTTTCAATTGCTGTATCTGGTTGTTATAGAGAGTTTAATTTTATGTGTGTTGGGTTATCTTTCCGGTACGATAGTTGGAAGAATTGCGCTGTTATTTATTTCCGGTTCCTCAGAAGAAGAATTCAAAATGGCATTTAATCCTTTTGAGTTTGTTTGGGAAAAAGAAGGATTCTTATTTTTACTAACTATATTTGTCGGTGTTTTAGCAGCTGTTATCCCGGCTGTTAAGGCGTATAAACTTAATATTTCAAAAACTTTGGCCAATGCGTAAAAAATCAATAGTAGTAATAGCCCTTACGGCACTGCTTTTAGTTCTGGAATACTGCTATACTCCGGAAAAAGCACAGCACAATGCAACTGCGGATACAAAAATAGAGAAAGCAGGATTCGGGAGTTTTACCAATAACCGTAACGCTACAGTACTGGTAAATCCGGATACACTTACCTGGAAATTGCTGGGCGACATTAAATATGTGAAAAAGCAACATAAAACATATGGAGAAGTAATGTTTCCGCAGGTAAATGCGAAATTAAAACTGACGAATAAAAAACGTATAGCGATTAGCGGGTTTATCATCCCGATCGATAATAAAACGTATGCGCTGAGTAAAAATGTGTTTGCATCCTGTTTCTTTTGTGGTAAATCCGGTCCGGAAACCATTATGGGGATTAAATTTAAAGGTGAAACACCAAAATTAAAAACCGACCAGTATGTAACACTGGAAGGGAATTTCCGTTATAACGATGCTGATGTGGAAGACTGGGTATATCATGTAGATGATGCTGTTATCGTTAAAGGAGCCAAATAAAATACAAGCATGAAGTTTACCAATAAAACCGATATTTTTTTCGATCTGGATCATACCCTTTGGGATTTTGAAAAAAATTCTGCGCTGGCTTTCGAGGCAATCTTTGAAAAGCATGCAATGGCCATTTCACTGGATACATTTCTGGAATACTATATTCCGATTAATTTTAAATATTGGAAACTGTATCAGGAAGAAAAAATTACACAACAGGAATTGCGATATTCCCGTTTTAGAGAAGTATTCGACTTGTTGCACTATCCAATCGACGATGCGAAAATCAATCTTTTAGCACAGGAATATATCTGGTATCTGCCAAAGTTCAATCATCTTTTCGATGGTGCTATCGAAATCCTGGATTATTTAAAACCAAAATACAACCTGCATATCATCACTAACGGATTCCATGAAGTTCAGGAAGGGAAACTCAAAAATGCCAATATCGACCATTATTTTATTACGATAACCAATTCGGAAAAAGCCGGAGTTAAAAAACCCAATCCGAAGATTTTCGAATTTGCACTTGATCTTGCCCGAACCAATAAAGATAAAAGCGTTATGATTGGCGATAGCATGGAAGCCGATATCGAAGGTGCCTTAAATGTGGGGCTTGATGCCATCTTTTTTAGTGAATCCGACTATGGAGACGCTTTAAAAGTGCCACAGGTGCGTCACTTGTTAGAACTTAAAAAAATACTTTAGAATAGTAAATCAAACCAATATGAAAAAGACAGGTGTAATGCTGACAATCCTGTTGCTTTCGGCAACAGCATTTTCGCAACGATTAACTGATTATAAATATGTTATAGTTCCGGCTAAGTTTTCCTTTTTGAAGCAAGCCAATAAGTATAACCTGAATGCTTTAACCAAAATGGTTTTCGAAAAGAAAGGGTATACGGTATTGTATGATACGGATATTATGCCGGATGAGGTTGCTCAAAACCGATGCAATGCGTTATTTGCCAATATGGTGGAGGATAATACGGTTTTCAATACCAAAATTAAAGTGGAATTAACGGATTGTAAAAATCAAACCGTTTTTATTTCGGAAGAAGGAACCAGCCGATTAAAAGAGTATGATAAAGCCTATATCCAGGCCTTCCGAATTGTAGGGAAATCAATTGAAGAGGGATTACAGGATGCCAAACCGCTACCAATTCCACCAGTAAAACCTGCGCCACCTGTAACGGAGAATCTGGTTATACAGGAAGCTATAAAAAAAGACCCAATAACTACGACGGTTATATCCGGACAATTGTTTGCACAACCGATAACAAACGGGTATCAGTTAGTGGATAGTACGCCGAAAATCGTTTTAAAAATTTTTAAAACCAGTAACCCGGATCTGTATACCGCTAAAAACGATAACGTTCAGGGTGTATTGATCAAAAAGAATAACGGCTGGATATTCGAATACTATCAGAACGAAAAACTGGTATCCGAAAAATTGGATATTAAGTTCTAATAATTGTATTTATCCTTCCAACGGTTTTTTAGAAAATCCCGGGTTGCATTTTCCCGGGAATTATTCCCTGGATCGTACAATATAGTTTGCTGTAATTCGTCCGGAAGAAACTCCTGATCGACAAAATTGTTTGCATAATCGTGTGCATACTTGTATTCGTCTCCATAGCCCAATTCTTTCATGAGTTTGGTTGGAGCGTTGCGCAAATGTATCGGAACCGGTAAGTCGCCGGTTTGTTTTACCAGTTGCTGTGCCTTTCCAATAGCCAGATAACTCGCATTACTTTTGGGTGATGTCGCCAGGTAAATAGCGCATTGACTCAATATGATGCGACTTTCCGGATAACCAATTGTTGTTACCGCCTGAAAGGTGTTGTTGGCCATAATCAAAGCCGTAGGATTGGCATTGCCAATGTCTTCCGAAGCGAGAATCAGCATGCGACGCGCAATAAATTTAACGTCTTCACCACCTTCAATCATTCTGGCCAGCCAGTATACCGCACCGTTTGGATCGCTACCACGGATGGATTTTATAAAGGCGGAAACAATGTCATAATGCTGTTCTCCGGTTTTATCGTACAATACGGTGTTTTTCTGAACCAATTGCATGACTTTTTCATTGGTGATTTCAATTGTATCGCCTTCGGATGCATGGATCACCAATTCGAAAATATTGAGTAGTTTTCGCCCGTCTCCGCCCGAAAGTCGTAGTAACGCTTCGGTTTCCAACAAACGAATATTTTTGGATTTTAAAATCGTATCTTTTTCAAGCGCCCGATGTAATAAGGCTTCAAGATCTTCCTTGGAAAACGGATTCAGAACATAAACCTGACATCTTGACAATAAAGCGGGAATGACTTCAAAACTCGGATTTTCGGTCGTGGCTCCAATAAGGGTTACCCATCCTTTTTCGACAGCCGCCAATAAGGAATCCTGTTGTGATTTACTAAACCGGTGAATCTCATCGATAAATAATATCGGGTTTTTGGCCGTAAACAAGCCACCGCTTTGTTTGGCTTTATCGATCACTTCACGTACATCTTTTACCCCGGAATTAATCGCGCTTAAAACATAAAACGGGCGTTTGCTTTCCTGTGCCATGATCTGGGCGAGGGTTGTTTTTCCGGTTCCCGGTGGTCCCCATAAAATTAGCGACGGGATGATACCGCGTGCAATTTGGTGGGTTAAGGAACCCTGTTCGCCAACCAGGTGTAGCTGACTAATATAATCGGATAAATGTTGCGGACGTATGCGTTCTGCCAATGGTGCTTCCATGTGGTAAAATTACAAAAAACTAACTTTTGAATGAAGTACGAATGCAATTTTGAAAAGAAGAACTGACAAAAATGCATTAAAATCTTTTTGGTGATGTTTTTGATGCGTAGCCGGAAGAAATAAATGGCATGAAAGAAATAGACTTTAAATTTTCACCTTCGGTACTGGCCTGGCCTTTGTACTTTGTATTGACGCTCTGGCTGGTTTTCTGGGTGGAGGTCCGGTTTAAGATCAGCCTTTCGGATTATGGAATTTATCCGCGAACATTGTCCGGATTAAAAGGAATTCTGTTTAGTCCGTTCCTGCATGGAGATATTAAACACCTTTACAATAATTCGATACCATTATTAATGCTGATTGCTGCTACGCGGTATTTCTATCGAAAACAGGCATTGGAAGTTATCGTACTGGGAATCCTGCTTTCGGGTTTCGGAACCTGGCTAATTGGACGGGAAAGTTATCATATCGGTGCCAGTGGTTTGATTTATGTTTTGGTAAGTTTTATCTTTTTTAAAGGTATTCAAACCAAGTACTACCGACTGGTGGCTTTGTCGCTAACCATTATTGTATTGTATGGTGGAATGATTTGGTATGTGTTTCCTAATCCGGAGGAAAATATTTCATGGGAAGGACACTTGTCGGGATTTGTTACCGGGTATTTATTATCGTTTTTTCTGAAAACACCCGAGTATAAAAAGCCGATACGCTACGAATGGGAGCATCCCGATTTCGATCCGTTGCAGGATCCGTTTATGAAGCATTTCGATGAAAATGGGAATTTTGTGAACCTGCCAAAAGAAGAGGAAATGGAAGTTGTTGAGCCGGATATACTTTCTGATCTATATTTTAAATCGGATATGCCGGTCTATTATCGGATTATATACAAACCGAAGTCGGATACGGAATCTGGAGATAGCGCACAAAAAAAGGATTAAGTACTACTTAATCCTTTTTTTTATTTTAACTTCTCTGACGGACGGTTTCGTATAGAAAGGCACCACAGGCAACGGATACATTTAACGATGAGATCGTTCCGAACATCGGTAGTTTTGCTTTTTCATCTACAATTTTTAGTACCGACGGATTAACGCCTTTGTCTTCACTTCCCATGATAATCGCTAAAGGACCACTTAGGTCGATATCATAAAGAAGACTTTCGGTCTTTTCGGTGGCAGCTACCGTTTTAACACCCGATCCCTGAAGGTAAAAAATAGCATCCTTGATATGGTCGACCTTACAAATTGGTACATTGAATACCGCACCAGCCGATGTTTTTACCGTGTCGCCGTTAACCGGAGCAGAACCCTGTTTCTGGATAATAATCCCATCAACACCGGTACATTCGGCAGTTCGGATAATGGCACCAAAATTACGGGCATCGGATAACTGATCTAAAATCAGGAAAAGTGGTTTTTCACTTTTTTCAATAACCGATTCTACCAAAGATTCAAGGCTGTAAAAGGAAACCGGAGCAATACTCGCTACAGCTCCCTGATGATTATTGGAGGTTAATCGGTTTAGTTTTTCTATCGGAACATATGAAAAATTAATGCTGTTCTTTTTGAGTGTTTTCATCAGTTCCTGCATCAGGTCACCCTGAGCTTCTTTCTGAATAAAAACCTTATCTATTTCTTTTCCTGCATTTACGGCCTCAATAATTGCTCTGATGCCGAATATTAAATGTTCTTTTTCCATACCGGCAAAGATAGAAAAAACCATCACATAAACAGAGTGAAGGTTTTAAATGAAATGAATTAAGAGTGGATTAATTCGTGTCCCAGATTAGTTTTGTATTTAATTGGTCTCCTCCTATGTTTTGTGCGGCGTGATAGTACTCTACTGTATTCAGATCCTGAGTATTTGTAGGGTAAGTAAGTCGGGCTGGCATTTCTGTCAATTCGACCAACGGTATGAAAGTATACGTCAGTGTGTTCGAAACGGGATTAACGAGTGTGCCGGTTTCTCCCGGTTTAAGGAGGATATCCGGATATCCGGTACGTCTCCATTCTGCCCAGGCTTCATAGGGCTGCATAAACAAAGCAATGTATTTTTGGGTCAATACATTTTTTTGATTTGCCGCAGGAAGCCCGTTGATATAGGTTGTTATCTGGTCTTCCGGGATACCCCATTGTTTCATGGAGGCCTGTACTCCCTTTTGATAATAATCCTGATTCCATTCGTTTATTTCAGATAATAGGAATGCTACTTCGGAATATTGCATCAGATATTCGGTATAATCCGGTCTAAAAATGTTATAACTGAATAAAGATACACCACTAACCTGACTGGTGGTTAGCTGGGACGAAATTCCATACGGCATTCCCTGGTAACGCGTTACGTCGGTGGTCTCTTCATAGTTTTTATGTAGCGAATTCATTTTTGTAGTACCTATCGGAGCTATTATTTTTTGTAGTCTCGGGTCCGGACTAAAAGGGCCGATCTGACCTTTTAAAAGATCAATAAAGGTTTTTGATGCGGTATAATCGGTTCGGTTGTTAATGAAAAATGCAGCATATGTGGGGGCCGGACTGATCATGTTATCCTCGAATGTTACGCCTACACTGTCGGCGTTGGATTGCATAACACCCGATGTTATCGCTTCTTGTATATGATTGGCTGCAGTCGGGATAATGTTTTTAACCCGGTTGGCAACCCGCAACCGTAGGGAGTTACCAAAGCGTTTTAATTTTTCGGCACTTCCAAAAAGGATATCCTGATTTTCGTAGAAAATAACATCATCTAAATCAATAGATTCGACAGCTTCTTTTAATTCTTTTAATATATCCGTGTAGATTTTCTGCTGGGAAGCAAACTTAGGTGTTGGATTATTAATGTTTAATGCTTGAAAATCAGGATCGTCATTTCCAAAAGAGTAATAAGGAATATCACCATAAGTGTCTACGAGTTTATGGAAGTTGTAGGCAAGCATGATCCGGGCAGCGGCAATCTGATTGGCCTGATTACCATAGGTGGCCATTTCGGAAGCTGTAGCCGGATTGGTATTGAGATCCAGTATTGATTTAAAATTCTGGGCTTCTATATAGTATGTGTTAAACAAGCGAAGATTCTCCGTTTCTCTAAACAGGAAGCGATCTTCGTCAGTATAATTGAGTTGTGCAGAGTATTGCATCCAGGGTAGTGTCATTCTGTATGCACGACCTCTTGTTGCATAACCGACAATAGTTTTTGTCGCACTATTAAATAAACCCGGAGTGCTTACTTTTATTGGACTATTGGGGTTGGTGTTGATTTCGTCAAACCGGTCGGTACAACCGTAAAAGATAAATACTATCAATAGTACTATCGGTATGATTATCGATTTTAATAGCTTCATAATGTTATGCGTTAAGTGAATCAGATTTTAATTGTTACAGTCATTCCGTATGTTCTGGTTGAAGGTAGTGAGCCTCCTTCCAGTCCTTGTATGTTACCGCTTCCGTAACTTGTGTTTTCGGGATCCATTCCATTCCAACCTAATCCCCAGGCGAAAAGATTTCGCGTAAAAGCTGAAAAAGTCACCTGACTTATTTTTTCTCCGATAACTTTTTTAGGTAAATTGTAACCTAAAGCAATTTCCCTTAGTTTGATATAGCTGGCATCAAAAACGTTTTGTGCATCAACACTATTGGAATAGGCTCGAGCCCATCGATAAGCTGAAAGTACTTTGGTGTTCGGGCTTCCGTTTTCCAGAACACCATCAAGTACAATCCCGTTTTCCCTAATTCCGTTGGCGGCTGTTTCTTCCAATACACCGGTATAATGTCCATACATGTGGGTTGTTGAAAAATAACTTCCTCCTTTCTGAATATCAATTAAGCAGCTCAAATTCCATTGTTTATGATTGAAAATGTTGCGAATACCAATGTTATAATCCGGAATAATACAGCCTAATGCTTTTCGTTCTCCTGTTTTATAGGTTCCGTTGGCATTGATTATTCGCTGCCCATTTTCGTTATAGGCATAATCGCATCCGTATATTTGACCATATTTTTCACCAACAACAGCCAGTAAATTAATCCGGGAAGTGACGGCTGTTGCCAGTTGTCTTGATTTAGTGTCTTTATATAAAGAGAGGAGTTTGTTATCATTTTTTGAGAAGTTACCTTTGATATTCCAGCTAAAGTTGGAATACTTTATTGGTGTAATGGATAGCGAAAGTTCAATACCGCGGTTGCGCATTTTGCCGGCATTTACATATTGGGAATTAAAACCGGTTGCTGTTGTAACCTGTAACGGTATAATAAGATCTTGGGTGACATTTTCATAGAGGGCGAGGTCGAAACCTAGCCGGTTTTTGAATAGCTGTACTTCCAAACCGATTTCCTTGTCGATTTTTGTTTCCGGAATTAAATCGGGATTGTTTGCTGTTTCATTGTTGTAATAGGAAGGAATTGATTGAAAAGGTCGGCCGATTATGTAGTAATTCGCAAGCGAATAGGGCGAAGCTCCGTTACTCACCTGTGCCCAGCCACCTCTGATCTTTCCGTAGGATAACCACGAAACATTCCTTAATAATTCTGAAAATATAAAACTACTGGTTACCGATGGATAATTTGCCGGCCGGGTTACCGTCGAAAACCAGTCTTTCCTATTGGTCACTTCCAGATAGAGCATGTTGGCATAACCTAACGAAGCCATTGCGTATACACTGTTGACACGCAGTTGGGCAATAGCATTTGAAGCAGTTGCAAGATTTTTAGAATTAGAAAGATTGTATAGATTGGGGATGATCAGCCCGCCGACAGTGCTGCCGGATAGTGCATTGTTTTGATGATGTCTACGGTTGATTCCAATAAAGGAATTGAGGCTGAATTTGTCCCAGCGTTTGTCAAAATGCAATCTTGCTTCGTAATTCATCTCTGAGGTCTGCCGTATAGCCTGTGAATATCCGGACAAGGCCTGTGAATACACTGCGTTTTTACTCTGGACTGTGAAATCATATTGATCGCCATATATATTTCCAACAGCATACAGGTTTTTGTTGAAATTGTATTTTAGTTTAATGCTTCCCGTATAACGGTTTCTCTGGTCTTCGGAAGTATTTTCATAAATCGTCCAATAGGGATTGTCAGAATACAAAGGTGTGGGATCCGACCATGATGTCCTGTTCCAGGAACGTTGCTTACCATTAGATAGTTTGTAGTTTTTTAGGTTGTCAAAATCCAATTGTCGTTGACCCCATTGGAAAAATTTCTGTGCAACGGAATTGTTATCATATCCTTGAGTAGGTCTATTAAAGGCATTGGTGTTTGTGTAGGAGAGCATCCCGTCGACCCTGAGTTTTTCGTGTAGCATGGTACTTCCGTTTATTGCGAATGTGTTTTTTACCAGTTTTGAATTTGGGACAACACCAGTTGTATTCTGGTTGGAAAGCGAAATCCTGATAGTACCACTTTTGGTCGCATGACTTACTGCCATATTATTGACGGTCGTATAACCTGTTTTAAAAAAAGAAGGCACGTCTTTTCGTGGACTGACCCAGGGTTTCGTTACCAGATAGTCGTTTGGAAATTCAGGATCGAATGCACTCCAGGGAAGATAGTGGAGGTTGGCATTATATTTAGGTCCCCAGCTTTCGTCGGTACTATAGTCGGCAAGATTGTATAACTGACCATTAATGGTAGCTGTTGGCATTATACTGGACGAACCGCCGCCATATAAGTTTTGTAATCTCGGCATGATATAAATGTTTTCCAGAGTTAAACCTGTTTTTATGGAAAGTTCCGTTTTTCCGTTTTTTCCGGATTTTGTCGTATACATGATTACGCCATTTGCCGCTCGTGAGCCATATAAGGCTGCTGCCGGACCTCCTTTTAATACGGAAACCGATTCAATATCATCGGGATTGATATCGGCTGCTGCATCACCATAATCCCTGCCACCGCCGCCGCTATGCGCGTTGTAGCTGTTGTAATTAGTGTTGTCCATAGGAATGCCATCGATAACAATGAGTGGACGATTATCTTGTGTAACCGAACCAATACCGCGGATAAGGATTCTTGAAGAACCGCCCATAGAGGATGGAGCAGTTACCTGAATTCCGGCAACATTCCCGGATAATGCGCTTATGGCATTGGTTTGTCCGGCTTGGTTGATTACGTTGCCTTTAATCTCCTGGACGGAATAACCAATAGCTTTTTTTTCTCTTTTGATACCTAATGCGGTTACAACAATAGTATCCATTTCAGTGACTTCTGCTTTCAGAACGATATTTAAAGGTGTTCTATCGGCTTTGACTTCTTTTGTTTTCATCCCCACAAAAGAAATCGTTAGAATGGCTGTCGGGCTTACTTGTATCGTGTATTCTCCGTTTATGTCGGTCTGAATACCGTTTGTTGTGCCTTTCTCAATAACACTTACACCCGGTATAGGCAGGTTGTTGGAATCGGTTATCCGGCCTTTTACATTTCGTTCCTGAGCAAAGAAATACTGGGTTGCCAATATGGCGGTTAGCAAAAAGATAAACTTTATTCTCATATGTCTGCTTTTTTGAATTCCCATATAAGTTATAACCTTAATAAGTCGTATGCAAAAACAAGACACTGAGTGGTTTTTTCTTTAGATAATACTTCTTGATTTAGTTTTTACTGTTGATTGTATAATATGAAGCAATTAAATTATTGATTCCTGTATTTTTTTGTTAAAAACAAAAGATCAATGAGTGTACTATTTCTGATTTTAGTGTGTTCTGTGAAGAAATGAGTAGTATTTACGTATATTTAAGTAGGTAATCAGAAAGTTGAATATGTTAAAAAAGCTAATAAATCAAATGCTAATACAAATCGGAAATAAAAAAACCATCACATAAATGCTGTGATGGTTTTTAAATAACTCAAATAAAAGAACTAGATTTTCTAATTTACATCCCAAAATACTTTGGTTGTGAGTTTATCACCACCTATGGCTGCACTTGCTGCCTGATAGCTGGCTCCATTAACGGTTTGCTCATTTACCGGATAGGTAAGACGTACCGGAATTTTTCCTTCGGCAACAGGAAAAGCACTCGGAGGTGCAGTTAAGCCTGGAGCATCAAGTCTTCGGAACGAATTCCAGGATTCGAAACCTCTGTTGTAGAACGCAATCCAGGACTGTTTGCCTATTTTTTCTTTCCAGGTTCCCGATGCCGTAGCATAGGCTACAGATGGTTGCGCCACATAGGTAGCAATATCCGATGCGGCCACATTCCAATAGTTTAATGAGGACGTTACGGCCGCGGTATAATAAACGTCCGGAGTTCCACCAACGCTATAACCTCTTGCGGCTGCTTCGGCCAGGTAAAAATTAACTTCGGCCGCATCAAAAAGTACTCCTTTGGCATCCGGTTTTTTAATTTCATCCCCAACATGCGAATAGGACGTTTCATAAGGCTGGGTGTTGGTGTAACCGTAAGCACCACCTACATAACTACCGTCTGCCATCGGAGTAAAATAAATAGGTCTTCTCGGATCATTAAGTGTGTTTAACTCATTTACAAAAACTGATGTCGGAACAAAGTCATTACGGTTACTGGCTACCAATTCTCCAAAAATCTGATTGTAATTTGGTGAAAAGGAGTTGAATTGTACCAAAGCATTATTGGTATTGGTGGTAATAACGCCGGCAGTAAAGGCACTTTCGATAGACGATTGCGCAAGAGAACTGTTTACATCCGATAGGTTGATGGCTAGTTTTATTTTCAAGGAATTGGCAAATAATTTCCATTTGGTGACATTTCCGTTGTATAACAGGTCGCCACTTGAAAAGGAAGCATAGCTGTCGTCCAGTTCGGCAATAGCTGTGTTTAAACGGTTTAGCAGATCCGGATAAATGGTCTGATCGTCATCGTATTTGGGTAAAACAATAGTAACCGGTTGTAGTGCTTCCGAATACGGAATATCACCAAAGGAATCAACGAGTACCTGATAGGTGTAAATGTTTAGGATCTCGATGATAGCCGACTTGTTTTGCTGTATTTTATCCCAGTCTGCCTGTGCAATATTTTCCGGTTTGGCTTCGGCATCGACTACTTCTTTTGCTGTTTTCAGATTACCTAAAACACGGGTGTATAATACCCGCCAATGATTGTCCGGAATTCTTCTACTGGTTAAATTGTAACGGGATTCTGCCCGGTATAACGTTGCAGCCCAATACTGAGAGAAATAACGGAATACATTCAGGTTTACGCTGGGCGTAGTTAACTGATCGGTTAGTTCTTTCTGAGAGTTTGCTAATAAAGCCTCGGCCGAAGCGGCGTAGGTCTTACTGGTGTCGTCGTTAAAATTGTCGTCATCATTAACACATCCTGTGAAAAAGAATGATGCGATTGCGATTATAGGGATTACTAACTTTTTCATCTTTTAGAAATTTAATTTTACATTGAAAGAATACACTCTAATCGATGGCATTACACCACTTTGATATCCCTGAATGTTACCGCCGGACGAGCCTGCCTCGGGATCTGCATAAGGGGTGTGTTTTTGTATAATCCACAAGTTGTTCCCGATTAGACTAAAGGAGATCCCTTTTATAAAAGAATGTTCCAGTAATTTCGATGGCATGGTATAGTTTAAGGCAACTTCTCTTAATTTGACGAAAGAAGCGTCGTATACAAAGGCTTTTTCCGGATTGGAATCGCCTCCGAATACATTGGCCGATGCTGTGGCATCTACGCGGATGTCATTTGGTGTTCCGTCTTCTTTTACGCCTGGCAGAATAATACCACCACCCTGGCTCAACGGGCTTCGGATCGGATTGCCCAGGTCGTTAAGTCCTGCTGTTTCCGGGTATAGTCCGGTTTCTTGTCCGTAGGCCTGATCAAGGGAGAAAATGCTACCGCCTTGTCGTACGTTGATCAGGAAGCTAAGCGATAGGTTTTTGTAAGTAACTTTATTGGATACACCACCAATCCAGTCCGGTTGGATATTTCCTAACACCTGATCCGGGTTTTGAAGATAAAGTCCGTCATCGCCTACAACCGGGTTTCCGTTAGCATCATATACATAATCGGTCCCACGGATGGTTCCGTAAGGTTCTCCAACGGTTGCATTTAAGGACGTACGCTGGAAGGTGGTTAGTAACAGGTTGGTTCTTCCGGAATCCAACGATAGTAATTTGTTTACGTTTTTCGACCAGTTTACATTTATCTGCCAGGAAAAATCACTTGTTTTGATCGGTGTGGCACTTAAGGCTACCTCGATTCCTTTGTTTTCCAGTTCCCCGGCATTAATCTGTTTGGAGATGTATTGTGTGGAAGGTGATTGTGGTACAAAGAAAATTTGGTCTTTAGTATTCGTTTTATAAACGGAGGCGTCCAGACTTAAACGATTTTTAAAGATAGAAGCCTCAATACCTAATTCCCACGAATGGGTGATTTCCGGTTTTAGTTTTTCAAATTCGATTAACTGATCGCTGTTTCCGAAAATAGGATTGTTGTTGATGGACCCGTTATTTTGTTTGGCTCCCAATCGGCCATATACCGGATCGTTACCAACACGGGCGTAGTTTAAACGCAATTTGGCAAACGATAGCCAGTCGGCTTTTAGCATTTCAGAAACAATAATACTGGTTCCGGCTGAGTAGTAGTCGTAACCGCGGCTTGATTTTGGTAAAGCCGTCGATTCGTCATGTCGGAAAGATCCTTCCAGATACACCATTTTTTTATAGTCGATATTGGCTTGTGCATAAACACCAGCTTTTTCGTATGGGATAGTCGATTCTACCGGCGGAATAAATACTTTTGAGTTAGAAAGACTGTAAATACCTGGTACTAACAATCCTCCAGCCGTAGCACCTTCGAACGAATACACATCGGCGCGGATAAAGTTAAAACCTCCGATAACCTTAGCGGAAACATCAGAACCCAAGCTAAAATCATACGTACCAATGATGTCGTAGTTTTGTTGCAGGAAGTCGCGGGTGTACATTACATATCCGGACGATTCGGTTGCCTGATTGGTCGATTGTGTGATTCCGAATTCCTCGGCGTGGCTGCCAATTGCTTTACGCAGCTCTTGCTTGTCGTAGGAATAATCAATACCCACACGACCTAACAGGTTGAAGTTTTTCGTGATGTCAAAACTAATACTGGCTCCGGTTAGCAAACGTTTACGGTTGTCACTGGTATAGTTTTCGTAACGATCGAAATACGGATTGTTCCAGAAATTTGGACGTAAGTCGCCGTTAGTGGGATCGATCTGGTTCCAGCTTACGTTGCTTCTTGTTCTGAAATATTCACTTCTTAAGGCTTGCATATCGACGTTCACCGGCCACCATTGTCTGAAACCGGTCAGGATATTGTCGCCATATCCAACGCTGTTTCTACCGGTTACACTTTGATGGGTAAAGGTCATAAACGAATTCACCTTGATTTTGTCGTTCAGGTCGCGGGTATAGTTACCGCTGATTGTGTTTTTTACCAGTTTACTGTTGGGCATAATTCCGGTTTCGGAATTGTTGGTATAGCTCAGGTTAAAAGCACTGTCGCTGTTACCGCCATTTAAGGAAACGTTGTTTACATAGGAAGTAGAGTTCTGGAAAAACGTTCCCGGTTTATTGGCAGCGGCTACCCAAGGTGTCGCTTTTCCGTAATTCGGATTTCCCGGTACAAAGGCATCCCATTGGTATACCATTAACGACGGATTGAAAGCATTTCCATAGGAAGCATCATCTCCTGTAGAAGCTACCAGATCCGGAATACCATCGCCGTTTACATCGGCACTGTAAATACTATCTTCTCCGGCATATCCTTGTCCGTATTCGGTTTGGTATTTTGGAAAAGTAGATTTGTCATAATAACCCACCGATACGGTAGAGCTGGTTGAAATTCCGATTTCGGAGTTTTTCTTTCCTTTTTTAGTGGTGATCATGATGGCGCCCTGTTGTGCTAAACTTCCGTATAGCGCTGTCGCAGCGGCACCTTTTAGTACGTTAATCGATTCGATGTTGTTTGGATCAATATCTGCCGCCGCATTACCAAAATCATAACCGTCACGACCGTTTACAGCGTCCTTACTGTTTAGGTTGGCATTACTAATCGGAATACCGTCGACTACGATTAAGGCCTGGTTATTTCCCGTGATGGATTTGGCACCACGAAGTATGATATTGGTCGAACCACCAAAGTTTGAGTTGATTTTTACATCCAATCCGGCTACTTTACCGGCTAAATTGTTTACGAAGTTTACCGTAGGAGAGGAGTTTACCGCTTCTCCTTCGAGTTTCTGAGAGGCATATCCCAGTGATTTTTTGTCTCGTGTAATACCTAAAGCGGTTACAACAACACCTTCCAGTACTCGGGCTTCTTCTTCCAGTTTTACATTTAGTACTGTTGCATTAGCTCGTAACTCATGGGTTTTCATGCCAATAAAGGTATATACCAGTATAGCACTAGGGCTAACTTTAACTTTGTAATTACCGTCAAAATCGGTTTGGGATCCATTGGTAGTTCCTTTTTCAACTACGCTAACACCGGGTAAAGGTAAACCATTTGTATCGGTCACTTTTCCGGAAACGATTCTTTCCTGTGCAATCAGATTTTGCACCAGTAACACTAAAAAAAGTGTTAAAAAGGATTTGATTTTTACTCTCATTTTAGTTTTTGATTACGGTTATGCAATCAAATTTCTTAAAAAAATCATAACAAACCAAGGAAAGTGTAAAAAAAATGCTAAAATTTTGTTTTGAAGCTAATGTGAATTATTGAGTTAGAAAGCTGTATTTCGTTATTTTTAGCGCTTCCATTGGCGTAAATTATGTTAAAAAGCCCCGTCTTTGTTAATAATCCGAAGCCAAACCCCAATCCGAGTAAATTATCTTTAAGGTTTGTGATTTTATCTTCAAAATAAGCAAAATCTGTTATGGAATAAACATAAATATTGGAGGCAAGTATATAACGGTATTCGACAAGTAGGCTGGAATATAAACTCGCTTGTAAACTATTTTCGTTAAAACCGCGTATCGAATTGATACCGCCAAAGCGAAACAGTTCATTAATTATATAATGATCACTTTGGAGATAGAAGGTTTGGTTGCGGATATTGAAAATGTTACGTCTGTTGAGGTAGATGTTATGAGAAGCGTTGAGTTGGGCGTAATACTGATCGTTGTTTTCAGCTTTTGTTTTTCGGCTACCGATTCCGGCTCTAAGGAAAAGGCTGGTTTTTTCCGGAAATAAAAAGTCTTCCGGATTGTATTGTGCATATTCGTAGGTTCCGGTTACGAAGGAGTTGTTGTAATTGCTAAGACTGCTGGAGTTGGCTTTTTGAATGTCGACCGACTCGGTTTCCTGGTAGCCCAGGAACACTTTGGAATTATAATTAAAGTAATATCCCAGATTAATATCGGATGAAGTGTTCTGGAAAGTGCTATCCTGTTTGAAAATTTTCAGACTTCCTTTTATTCCCAGCGGACTTTTAAACAGGTAGGGGATTTCGGCACCTATAGTAAAGGTGGTTTGTTCTTTTCCGTCGTTTTTCCAGTATAGATTGAATTTTTCCCCGGCATTTAGGATGTTGTTTAAAAGCAGGTCGAGGTAACCGTTAAATTTTACGGAGCCGTTATCGTCGTTTGAAAAGCCGACAAATCCATCAAAGCGATTCGGCCGTGCTTTTTCCAGGTATACGTATACTTTGGTGCTATCAGTGGTAAATAGGATTTCCGGATATTTGATTTGATTGACGAAAGGCAGAGCGTTAAAGTTGCTGTGAATCTGTTTGAGGTTGTCCTGATTAAAGATGCGTTTTCGGTTTTGACGGACGATGTTTCTGCGGATGCCTTCCGGGAATTTTGGATACCCGGCAATGATGATATCGTCCAGAATGCGTTTTTTTTCGGTGTCGATTTTTAATTCGGCGTATAAAGTGTTTTGGTATTTTTTATGGTTGATCAGTTGGATGCTGCTCAAAGAATATCCTTTTTTTTCGAGTAAGTGGATAGTGGTGTTCATAAAATCTTCCACTCCGGACAGAGGAATGATAAGTGTGTCCTTATTTAAGTTGAGTAAATCGCGAACTACGGCGGTTATGTTTTTAGTGTATATATGGATGTGATTGGTTTTTTTGCCCAGATCGTATCGGAAAAGAAATGTGCTGTCGTTCACTTTTTTCTGATCCAGTAAACTATTTTCGAGGTAGCCGATTTTTACAAGTGTATTGGAGAAATTGTGACTTTCGTCGAGGATTGATTTGGTGTTACTGTGTTTTGATTGGTAGCCGATACTGTCGATCAACATGCTTTGTGTAGCGGAGTTGCCTTCGATTTTTAAATAGAGGTTCTGGGTCTTTCCCGATAGCGAAAGTAGCAGGAAAAGGGTAAGTAAAAATAGCTTTTTCAAAGACTAAATTGTTTTGGTAAAAATAACGCAAAATTTACAAAAAAGTATGCAGAAGTTATTTGTTGATTAATGTGGTTGAAAATTAATGATTTATGATTTGATTTGTTGAAAATAATTTCTACATTTGCAACCCCGTAAAAAGCGGGAATTTAATAACGTTAGAAATTTTATTAAACATTATGCCAACAATTCAACAATTAGTAAGAACAGGGAGAGCCCAGATAACTAAGAAGAGTAAATCGGCTGCTTTAGATTCTTGTCCTCAAAGAAGAGGGGTTTGTACGCGTGTTTACACTACTACACCAAAGAAACCAAACTCTGCAATGCGTAAAGTTGCGCGTGTACGTTTGACAAATGGTAATGAAGTGAATGCTTACATCCCAGGAGAAGGACACAATCTACAAGAGCACTCGATAGTATTAGTTAGAGGTGGAAGGGTAAAAGATTTACCAGGAGTTAGATACCACATCGTTCGTGGTGCTTTGGATACTGCCGGAGTTAACGGTAGAACTCAAAGAAGATCTAAGTATGGTGCTAAACGCCCTAAAGACAAAAAGTAATTTTTAAAAACTTTTAAAGAAAAGACATGAGAAAAAGACAGGCCAAAAAAAGACCTCTTTTACCAGATCCGAAATTTAACGACCAGTTAGTAACGCGTTTTGTGAATAACTTAATGTGGGATGGTAAAAAATCGACTGCTTTCAAAGTATTCTATGATGCTTTAGAGATCGTTGAGACTAAAAAGCAAGATGCAGAAAAATCCTCTTTGGAAATCTGGAAAGATGCATTAACTAATGTTATGCCTCACGTTGAAGTTCGTTCTCGTCGTGTAGGAGGAGCTACTTTCCAAATCCCAATGCAGATTCGTCCGGACAGAAAAATCTCTATGGCGATGAAATGGATGATTCTTTACGCTAGAAAAAGAAATGAGAAATCTATGGCAGGGAAACTTGCTTCTGAAATCTTAGCTGCTGCAAAAGAAGAAGGTGCTGCTGTTAAGAAAAGAATGGATACTCACAAAATGGCGGAAGCAAATAAAGCATTCTCTCACTTTAGATTTTAATTCATAAGAAACATTAGAAATGGCTAGAGATTTAAAATATACTAGAAATATCGGGATTGCTGCTCACATTGATGCGGGTAAAACTACAACAACAGAGCGTATTTTATTTTATACCGGGAAAACACACAAAATTGGTGAAGTACACGAAGGTGCTGCAACAATGGACTGGATGGAGCAAGAAGCGGAAAGAGGTATTACAATTACTTCTGCAGCTACAACTTGTACCTGGAATTTCCCAACTGAGCAAGGTAAAGCTATTGCTGATACTAAAGATTACCACTTTAACATTATCGATACCCCGGGTCACGTTGACTTTACGGTAGAGGTAAACCGTTCCCTACGTGTATTGGACGGATTGGTGTTCTTGTTTTCTGCAGTAGACGGAGTTGAGCCTCAGTCTGAAACAAACTGGAGACTTGCTGACAATTATAAAGTTCCACGTATGGGATTTGTTAACAAGATGGATCGTCAGGGTTCAAACTTCTTAGCAGTTTGTCAACAAGTTAAAGATATGTTGAAATCGAATGCAGTGCCATTGGTATTGCCAATCGGTGATGAAGCAGATTTTAGAGGAGTAGTAGACTTGATCAAAAACCAGGCTATTGTTTGGCATGATGATACTCAGGGTGCTACTTTTGATATCGTTCCAATTCCTGAAGATATGGTTGCTGATGTAAAACAATACAGAGCTCAGTTAATCGAGGAAGTGGCTGCATATGATGAAAACCTTTTAGAGAAATTCATGGAAGATGAAAGCTCTATTACTGAGGAAGAAATCAACAATGCATTAAGAAGAGCAACTATCGACATGGCGATTATCCCAATGTTGTGTGGTTCTTCATTTAAAAATAAAGGAGTTCAGTTTATGTTGGATTCAGTTTGTAAATTCTTGCCTTCTCCATTGGATAAAGAGGCTATCGAAGGTACAAATCCTGATACTGACGAGCCGATCTCTCGTAAACCATCCGTGACTGAGCCATTTGCTGCTTTGGCATTTAAAATTGCTACTGACCCTTATGTTGGTCGTTTGGCATTCTTTAGAGCTTATTCTGGACGTTTAGATGCTGGTTCTTACGTGTTGAACAATCGTTCTGGTAACAAAGAGCGTATCTCTCGTATCTACCAAATGCACGCGAACAAACAAAATCCAATCGAATATATCGAAGCTGGAGATATCGGAGCTGCTGTAGGATTTAAAGATATCAAGACTGGTGATACATTATCGGATGAGAAACATCCAATTGTATTAGAGTCTATGGTATTCCCTGATCCAGTAATCGGTATCGCGGTTGAACCAAAAACAAAACTTGACGTTGATAAAATGGGTATGGCTTTAGCTAAATTGGCTGAAGAAGATCCAACGTTTACAGTTAGAACTGACCATGCTTCAGGACAAACGATTATCTCTGGTATGGGTGAGCTTCACTTAGATATCATTGTGGATCGTATGCGTCGTGAATTCAAAGTTGAGGTGAACCAAGGTGAGCCACAGGTTGAGTACAAAGAGGCATTTACAAGATCGGCTCAACACAGAGAAACGTATAAAAAACAATCTGGTGGACGTGGTAAATTCGGTGATATCGTATTTAGAATCGAGCCTGCTGATGAAGTTGATGGAAAAGTGCCTGTAGGGTTACAATTCGTTAACGAAGTTAAAGGTGGTAACGTTCCTAAAGAATATATCCCTGCTGTTGAAAAAGGATTTAGAGAGGCTATGAAGTCAGGTCCTTTAGCTGGATATGAAGTGGATAGTTTAAAAGTTACTTTATTGGATGGATCTTTCCACCCTGTGGATTCCGATGCGCTTTCATTCGAATTGGCTGCTAAAATGGGATATAAGGAATCTGCTAAAGCGGCAGGTGCTGTAATCCTTGAGCCAATCATGAAATTAGAAGTGTTGACTCCGGAAGAAAACATGGGTGACATCGTTGGGGATTTGAACCGTCGTAGAGGTCAGATCAACAACATGGATGATAGAAATGGTGCTAAAGTTGTTAAAGCTAGTGTGCCGCTTTCTGAAATGTTCGGATATGTTACTACATTGAGAACATTATCTTCTGGTAGAGCAACATCTACAATGGAATTCTCGCACTATGCAGAGACACCAAGCAACATCTCTGAAGATGTAATCAAAAAAGCAAAAGGTAACGCTTAATTTTTAGGAAAATGAGTCAAAAAATCAGAATAAAATTAAAGTCTTACGATCACAACTTAGTAGATAAATCTGCTGAGAAAATCGTAAAAACTGTAAAAAGTACAGGAGCTGTGGTAACTGGTCCAATTCCGTTGCCTACGCACAAAAAGATTTTCACTGTATTACGTTCTCCACACGTAAACAAAAAATCAAGAGAGCAATTCGAAGTTAGTTCATACAAAAGATTATTAGATATCTATTCTTCATCTTCTAAAACAATTGACGCTCTAATGAAATTAGAGTTACCAAGCGGAGTTGAGGTAGAAATCAAAGTGTGATAAAACTCGCATTTTAAAGTATTTAAGCATTAAGTTTTTTTATTTAAAACTTAATGCTTACTTTTGCGCACTCTAAAAATAAAAATATTCAATAAGTAATTAATAATTAGTTTTATATGTCTGGGTTAATTGGTAGAAAAATCGGCATGACTAGTATCTTCGACGAGAACGGGAAAAATATTCCTTGTACAGTTATCGAAGCTGGTCCATGCGTTGTTACCCAAGTCAGAACCAATGAGGTTGACGGGTATGAAGCGTTACAACTTGGTTTCGATGACAAAACAGAAAAACACGCTACTAAAGCTGAGCTAGGTCACTTTAAAAAAGCGGGAACTGTTGCGAAAAAGAAAGTCGTTGAATTCCAGGATTATGTAACGGAACACAAATTAGGTGATGTTATCACAGTTGATGTGTTCAGTGAAGGTGAGTTTGTGGACGTGGTAGGCGTTTCAAAAGGTAAAGGTTTCCAAGGGGTTGTTAAACGTCACGGTTTTGGTGGTGTTGGACAAGCTACTCATGGTCAGCACAATCGTTTGAGAGCACCAGGTTCTGTTGGAGCATCATCTTATCCATCTAGAGTATTCAAAGGAATGCGTATGGCTGGAAGAACAGGAGGAGAAAATGTAACAGTTCAAAACCTTAGAGTTTTAAAAGTAGTTGCTGAAAAGAACTTACTTTTAGTTAAAGGAGCTATTCCTGGACACAAAAACTCTTACGTAATCATTCAAAAGTAATGGAAGTAAAAGTATTAGATATCAACGGAAAAGATACAGGTCGTAAAGTACAACTTGCTGACTCTGTATTCGCAATTGAGCCTAATAACCATGCGGTATATCTTGATGTTAAACAATATTTAGCAAATCAAAGACAGGGTACTCACAAAGCTAAAGAAAGAGCTGAAGTAACCGGAAGTACGCGTAAGGTTAAAAAACAAAAAGGAACTGGTACTGCTCGTGCGGGAAGTGTTAAGTCTCCTTTGTTCAAAGGTGGAGGTACAGTTTTCGGTCCTAGACAAAGAAGCTACTCTTTTAAATTGAACAAAACTTTAAAGAGATTAGCGCGTAAATCGGCTTTCTCAATTAAAGCAAGTGAGTCAAATTTAGTAGTTCTTGAAGACTTTACTTTTGAAACACCAAACACTAAAAATTTCATTAACGTATTGAAAGCTTTAGGGTTAGAAAACAAAAAATCTTTATTTGTGTTGGGTGAATCAAATAAAAATGTATATTTGTCGTCACGCAATTTAAAGGCTTCTACTGTTGTAACTACTTCAGAATTAAGTACTTATGCTATTTTGAATGCAAATAGTTTGGTGCTTTTAGAAGGTTCATTAGAAGGAATTGAAGAAAATTTAAGCAAATAATAGGGCTATGAGTATCATAATTAAACCTATCATTACTGAAAAAATTACCAAAGACGGAGAAGTTTTCAACCGCTTTGGTTTCGTTGTTGATAAAAAAGCGAACAAAATTCAAATCAAAAATGCTGTTGAAGCTGCTTATGGTGTGAATGTAGTTGCTGTAAATACAATGAATTACAGAGCTGATAGAACGGTTAAATACACTAAGAGTGGTTTAATCAGTGGAAAGACTAATGCTTACAAAAAAGCAGTAGTTCAAGTACAAGAAGGAGAAACAATAGATTTTTATAATAATATCTAATAGAAAATGTCAGTTAGAAAATTAAAACCTATTACCCCGGGTCAGCGTTTTAGAGTTGTGAATAGCTTTGACACTATTACAACTGATAAGCCGGAGCGTTCTTTGATCGCACCGAAAAAAAACTCTGGAGGTAGAAATAGTCAAGGAAAGATGACCATGCGCTACACAGGTGGTGGTCATAAACAAAAGTATCGTATCATCGATTTTAAAAGAACTAAAGTAGGAATTCCTGCAACAGTTAAAACAATCGAGTATGATCCGAATCGTTCAGCGTTTATTTCGTTATTGTACTATGCAGATGGTGCTAAAACGTATATCATCGCTCAAAATGGTTTACAAGTAGGACAAACTGTAGTTTCTGGTCCGGAAGCGGCTCCAGAAATTGGTAATACTTTGCCTTTAAGCAAAATTCCTCTAGGAACTGTTATTTCTTGTATTGAGTTAAGACCAGGACAAGGTGCGGTTATCGCGCGTTCAGCTGGTACTTTTGCTCAGTTAATGGCGAGAGACGGTAAATATGCTACAATCAAAATGCCTTCAGGTGAAACAAGATTAATCTTGTTAACTTGTTCTGCAACAATTGGAGCAGTATCTAACTCAGACCACCAATTGATCGTTTCTGGTAAAGCTGGTAGATCAAGATGGTTAGGTAGAAGACCGAGAACTAGACCGGTAGCTATGAACCCAGTTGATCACCCAATGGGTGGTGGAGAAGGACGTTCTTCTGGAGGACATCCACGTTCAAGAAAAGGTTTACCTGCTAAAGGTTATAGAACTCGTTCTAAAGTTAACCCGAGTAATAAGTATATCGTAGAACGTAGAAAGAAATAATAAGTAAGACATGGCACGTTCATTAAAAAAAGGACCTTTTGTACACTATAAATTAGATAAAAAAGTTCAGGAAAATATCGAAAAAGGTAATAAAGGAGTAGTAAAGACTTGGTCTAGAGCTTCTATGATTACTCCGGATTTTGTTGGACAAACTATCGCAGTTCACAACGGTCGTCAATTTGTACCTGTTTACGTAACAGAAAACATGGTAGGTCATAAATTAGGAGAGTTTTCGCCAACAAGATCTTTTAGAGGTCATGCTGGAGCTAAAAATAAAGGTAAAAAATAATAAGAAGCTATGGGAGTTCGTAAAAGAGAAAGAGCCGAGCAGATTAAAGAAGCTAATAAGCAAATTGCATTTGCTAAGCTGAATAACTGCCCTACTTCACCTAGAAAAATGCGCTTAGTGGCAGATTTAGTTAGAGGTCAGAAGGTAGAAAAAGCTCTTAATATATTAAGATTTAGTTCAAAAGAAGCTTCTCGTAAATTAGAGAAACTGTTGTTATCGGCTATCGCTAACTGGCAAGCTAAAAACGCAGACGCTAATATGGAAGAAGCTGGCTTATTTGTAAAAGAGATCCGTGTTGATGGTGGTATGATGTTGAAAAGACTTCGTCCAGCTCCACAAGGTCGCGCGCACAGAATCAGAAAACGTTCTAACCACGTTACAATCGTGATTGGAGATATTAATAACACACAAAGCAATTAATAAAGATGGGACAAAAGACAAATCCAATCGGAAATCGCCTTGGTATCATCAGAGGATGGGATTCTAACTGGTATGGTGGAAATGACTACGGTGATAAACTTGCCGAAGACCACAAAATCAGAAAGTACATTCATGCTCGTTTATCAAAAGCTAGTGTATCTAAAGTAATCATCGAGAGAACTTTAAAACTTGTAACCGTTACTATCACTACTGCCAGACCTGGTATCATTATCGGAAAAGGTGGACAAGAGGTAGACAAGTTAAAAGAAGAACTTAAGAAAATTACTGACAAAGAGGTTCAAATCAATATCTTTGAAATTAAAAGACCAGAACTTGATGCTTACTTAGTAGGTACAAGTATCGCGCGTCAGATCGAAAGTCGTATTTCGTACAGACGTGCTATCAAAATGGCTATTGCTGCTGCTATGCGTATGAACGCTGAAGGTATCAAAGTTATGATCTCTGGTCGTTTGAACGGTGCTGAAATGGCACGTTCGGAAATGTTCAAAGAAGGACGTATTCCTCTATCAACTTTCAGAGCTGACATCGATTACTCACTTGCTGAAGCACATACTACTTATGGTAGAATGGGTATCAAAGTGTGGATCATGAAAGGTGAAGTTTACGGTAAGAGAGATCTTTCTCCGTTAGTAGGTATGGACAAAAAACAGTCTAAACCTTCAGGATCTTCTCCTGCAAAAGGAAATGGTAGACCAAACCAACGCAAAAGAAAGTAATTTTTAAACTAAAGAAAAATGTTACAGCCTAAAAGAACAAAATACCGTAAGGTACAGAAGGGTAAAATGAAAGGCATTTCTCAAAGAGGACATGAACTTTCTAATGGAATGTTTGGTATTAAATCTTTAGATTCAACTTTCATTACTTCTCGTCAAATCGAAGCAGCTCGTATTGCTGCAACGCGTTACATGAAAAGAGAAGGTCAGTTGTGGATTAAAATTTTCCCAGACAAACCTATCACCAAGAAACCTCTTGAAGTACGTATGGGTAAAGGTAAAGGTGCAGTTGAATATTGGGCTGCAGTTGTGAAACCTGGAAGAATTATGTTTGAAGTTGGAGGAGTTCCTCTTTCTGTTGCAAAAGAGGCTTTACGTCTTGCTGCACAAAAACTTCCTGTTAAAACTAAGTTTATCGTTGCTAGAGATTTCGAAGCATAATCAATTTTTATTATGAAACAATCAGAAATTAAAAATCTATCTGCAGCTGAGTTACAAGGACAACTTAGTCAGTTAAAGAAGACATATGCCGACCTAAAAACAGCTCACGCTATTTCTCCAATTGAAAATCCATTACAGTTAAGAACTGTAAGAAGATCAATTGCTAGAGTGGCGACTGAGTTAAGCAAAAGAGAGTTACAATAATTGTATTCTGCTGAAAGATGGAAAAAAGAAATTTAAGAAAAGAAAGAATTGGTGTTGTTACTAGTAACAAAATGGAAAAATCTATTGTTGTTTCTGAAACAAGAAAAGTAAAACACCCATTATATGGTAAGTTCGTGTTAAAAACGAAAAAATACGTTGCACACGACGAAACAAACGATTGCAACATTGGAGATACTGTACGAATCATGGAAACACGTCCGTTAAGTAAATCGAAATGTTGGAGATTAGTTGAAATCATTGAAAGAGCGAAATAATTATGGTACAACAGGAATCTAGATTAAAAGTAGCAGATAACACGGGAGCTAAAGAAGTTTTAACTATCCGTGTTTTAGGAGGAACGAAACGTCGTTATGCCTCTGTTGGAGATAAAATTGTAGTGTCTATTAAAGATGCAACACCGAACGGTAACGTGAAAAAAGGTGCTGTTTCCACTGCAGTTGTTGTACGTACCAAAAAAGAAGTGCGAAGAGCCGATGGTTCATACATCAGATTTGACGATAACGCTTGCGTATTGTTAAATGCTGCTGGTGAAATGAGAGGTACTCGTGTTTTTGGTCCGGTAGCCAGAGAACTTCGTGAAAAACAATTCATGAAAATTGTATCATTAGCACCAGAAGTGCTTTAATTCGTTGTAAAGATGATGAAGCTAAAAATAAAATCAGGAGATATCGTAAAAGTAATCGCCGGTGACCATAAAGGTGCTGAAGGTAAAGTTTTACGTGTACTTCGCGAGAAAAACAAAGCGATTATTGAAGGTGTTAACATGGTATCGAAACATACGAAACCAAGTGCTAAAAACCCTCAAGGTGGTATCGTTAAAAAAGAAGCTCCTATTCATATCTCTAACATCGCTTTAATCGATCCTAAAACTAAGTCTGCGACTAAAGTTGGGGTGAAAGTTGAAGGAGATAAGAAAGTGAGAATTTCTAAAAAATCTAATCAAGTATTGTAGTGATGGCTTATATACCTAGACTAAAAGAAGAATATAAGAGTCGCGTTATCGCAGCTCTTACAGAAGAATACGGTTACAAAAACGTAATGATGGTTCCTAAACTTGAAAAAATCGTTGTAAGCCGTGGTGTTGGAGCAGCTGTATCAGATAAGAAATTAGTAGATCATGCTGTTGAGGAGCTAACAAAAATTACTGGTCAGAAAGCAGTTTCTACCATTTCTAAAAAAGACGTTGCTTCTTTCAAATTAAGAAAAGGAATGCCAATTGGTGCTAAAGTAACTTTACGTGGAGAAAGAATGTATGAATTCCTTGATCGTTTGATCACTTCTGCATTACCACGTGTAAGAGATTTCGGTGGTATCAAAGCAACCGGATTCGATGGTAGAGGTAATTACAACTTAGGTGTTTTGGAACAAATCATTTTCCCAGAAATTGATATTGATAAAGTAAACAAAATTGCCGGATTTGATATTACTTTCGTAACTTCGGCGTCGACAGACAAAGAAGCGAAGTCATTGTTAACACAATTAGGATTACCTTTTAAAAAGAATTAAGTTATGGCTAAAGAATCAATGAAAGCCCGTGAGGTGAAAAGACAAGCTTTGGTAGACAAGTATGCTGAAAAAAGAAAAGCTTTATTAGAAGCTGGAGATTATGAAGGCCTACAAAAATTACCAAAAAATGCTTCTCCTGTACGTTTACACAATCGTTGTAAATTAACAGGAAGACCAAGAGGGTATATGCGTCAATTCGGTATTTCACGTGTAACTTTCCGTGAAATGGCTAACAATGGATTGATCCCAGGGGTTAGAAAAGCTAGCTGGTAATATAAAAGAATTATAAATTGATTAAAGGTTCGGTAAATGAAAATTTACCGAAAACCATAATCGCAAATTAATAAACATGTATACAGATCCTATCGCAGATTTCTTAACAAGAATCAGAAATGCCGTAAGAGCAAACCACAAAGTGGTGGAAATCCCGGCTTCTAACATGAAAAAAGAAATCACAAAAATTTTATTCGATCAAGGATATATTTTAAGTTACAAATTTGAAGACAGTACTGTTCAAGGTACTATCAAAATTGCTCTTAAGTACGACAAAGAGACTAAAGAGGCTGTAATTAAAGATATCCAAAGAATTAGTAAACCAGGTTTACGTAAGTACGCAGGTGCTGCCAAACTACCTAGAATCTTAAATGGTTTAGGTATCGCAATCGTTTCTACATCTAAAGGTTTGATGACAGGGAAGCAAGCGAAGCAATTGAATGTTGGTGGTGAAGTTGTTTGTTACGTATACTAATAAAAAGACTAAGCAATGTCAAGAATAGGAAAAAGTCCAATTGCAATTCCAGCTGGAGTAACTGTTGAAGTTAAAGATGCTGTAGTTACAGTAAAAGGAAAATTAGGAGAACTTTCTCAAGAGTTTTCAGATGTGTCTGTTAAAATTGAGGAAGGACAAGTAATCGTAGAAAGATCTTCCGATGCTAAAGATCAAAGATCAAAACACGGTTTATACAGAGCTCTAATCAATAACATGATTGTTGGTGTAGCTGAAGGTTTTACTAAAGAATTAGAATTAGTTGGAGTAGGATACAGAGCTTCTAACCAAGGTCAAAAATTGGATGTCGCTTTAGGTTTTTCGCACAACATCGTTCTTGAAGTTGTTTCAGAAGTAAAAGTTGAAACAGTTTCTGAGAAAGGTAAAAACCCAATCATTAAGTTAGCATCACATGACAAACAACTATTAGGGCAAGTAGCGGCCAAAATCCGTTCTTTCCGTAAGCCTGAGCCTTACAAAGGAAAAGGAGTTAAGTTTGTAGGTGAAGTATTAAGAAGAAAAGCAGGTAAATCAGCTTAAAAATTAAGACTATGTCATTAACAAAATCTGAAAGAAGACAAAGAATCAAGTTCAGAATCAGAAAGATTGTAAGCGGAACTGCTGCGAAACCAAGACTTTCTGTTTTTAGATCAAATAAAGAAATCTATGCGCAAATCATAGATGACGTGAATGGTAAGACACTAGCTGCTGCATCTTCAAGAGAAGCTGCTGCATCAGGAACAAAAATCGAAATTGCTGCTACTGTAGGTAAATTAATTGCCGAAAGAGCTAAAGATGCAGGAGTAGAGATTGTTTCTTTTGACAGAGGTGGTTATTTATACCACGGAAGAGTTAAATCATTGGCAGACGGCGCTAGAGAAGCTGGACTTAAATTCTAAGAATTATGTATCATAATTATAAAAACGTAGAACTAGTAAAACCAAGTGGTCTTGAATTGAAAGATCGTTTGGTAAGTGTTAATCGTGTTACTAAAGTTACAAAAGGTGGTAGAGCTTTCGGTTTTTCTGCTATTGTAGTAGTAGGAGACGAAAACGGTGTAGTAGGTCATGGTCTTGGAAAATCTAAGGATGTGTCTGAAGCTATTGCTAAAGCAGTAGAAGATGCTAAAAAGAACTTAGTGCGTATTCCATTGGTAGGACACACTATCCCTCACGAGCAAAAAGGTAAATTTGGTGGAGCACGTGTATTTTTGATGCCTGCTTCTCACGGTACCGGAGTAATTGCCGGTGGTTCTGTGAGAGCCGTTGTGGAATCTTTAGGAATCCACGATGTATTATCAAAATCTCAAGGTTCATCAAACCCACACAATGTTGTTAAAGCTACTTTTGATGCTTTATTACAAATGAGAAGTGCACTTACTGTTGCAAAACAAAGAGGTGTATCTTTAGAAAAAGTATTCAAAGGTTAATTCAAGGAAATTATGGCAAAAATATTAGTAAAACAAGTTAAAAGTCAAATCAATTGTCCTCTTATCCAAAAGAGAACTCTTGAAGCTTTAGGTCTTCGAAGACTAGGACAAGTTGTTGCGCACGATGCAAATCCTGCTATCCTTGGAATGGTAAATAAAGTTAAACACTTGGTTTCTGTTGAAGAAACTAATTAATAACAATAACAGTTATGAATTTAAGTAACTTACAGCCAGCTGAAGGTTCAGTACACAACCAAAATAAAAGATTAGGTAGAGGAGAAGGTTCTGGTAAAGGCGGTACTGCCGCTAGAGGACACAAAGGAGCTAAGTCTCGTTCTGGTTATTCTAAGAAAATTGGTTTCGAAGGAGGGCAGATGCCTTTACAGAGACGTGTACCTAAGTTTGGTTTCAAAAACATAAACAGAGTAGAATATCAAGGTATCAATTTGGATACACTTCAGTTGTTAGTTGATAACGGAGTAGTAACCGATACAGTTGATTTCGCTGTTTTAGTAGACAATCGTTTAGCAACAAAAAATAGCTTAGTAAAGATTTTAGGAAGAGGAGAGCTTAAAGCAAAACTAAAAGTAACTGCTCACAAATTTACTGCTACTGCAAAAGCGGCTATCGAAGCTGCAGGAGGAGAAGCCGTAACTTTATAATCTTTATAGACAGATGAAGAAATTTATAGAATCATTAGTAAATGTTTGGAAAATTGAGGAATTAAAAAATAAAATTTTAATTACTCTTGGGTTATTATTAGTTTACCGTTTAGGTGCTCAGGTGACCCTTCCAGGTATTGATGCTACTAAATTGCAAAGTTTATCTAGTCAAACAGATCAAGGTATTGGTTGGTTAATCAATGTATTTACAGGTGGTGCGTTCTCGCAGGCATCTGTATTTGCATTGGGTATCATGCCGTATATTTCAGCGTCGATTGTAGTTCAGTTAATGGGAATCGCTATTCCGTATTTACAGAAACTACAAAAAGACGGTGAAAGCGGAAGACGTAAAATCAACCAAATCACTAGATGGTTAACTATTGGTATTACCCTATTGCAAGGTCCAGGTTATATTTATAACTTGTATAAACAATTGCCTGCAGATGCCTTTTTATTAGGATTTAGTTCATTCTCATTCTTATTCTCATCTGTAATCATTCTAGTTACAGGTACGATTTTTGCAATGTGGTTAGGTGAAAAAATTACTGATAAAGGTATCGGAAATGGTATTTCGTTGTTGATCATGGTGGGAATTCTTGCCCGTTTGCCGCAGGCTTTCATTCAGGAGTTTTCTTCCCGTGTTACCGAAAACAACGGAGGACCTATGCTTATCGTTTTAGAAGTAATCATTTGGTTGTTAATCATTATTGCTTGTATTCTATTAACCATGGCAGTTAGAAAAATCCCGGTTCAGTACGCACGTCGTACAACCGCTGGTGATTTCGAACAGGATATGATGGGTGGTAACAGACAATGGATTCCACTTAAGCTTAACGCTTCTGGGGTAATGCCGATTATCTTCGCCCAGGCAATCATGTTTATTCCCGCTGCTGTTGCTGGTTTATCGACATCTGATACAGCACAAACTATCACTACTAGCTTCCAGAATATCTTCGGATGGCAGTATAATTTAGTTTTTGCTTTATTAATCATTATTTTTACTTACTTTTACACCGCAATTACAGTACCTACAAATAAAATGGCTGACGACTTAAAGCGTAGTGGAGGTTTTATACCGGGAATTCGTCCTGGTGTTGAAACTGGTGACTACCTGGATAAAATCATGTCGTTGATCACTTTCCCTGGTTCGTTATTCTTAGCATTGATCGCTGTGTTCCCAGCTATCGCGGTAAGTTTACTTGGCGTTCAACAAGGGTGGGCTATGTTTTATGGCGGAACATCGTTGTTAATTATGGTGGGAGTTGCAATTGATACTATTCAACAAATAAATTCGTATTTATTGAATAAGCATTACGACGGTTTGATGAAAAGTGGTAAAAATAGAAAAGCAGTAGCTTAATTTTTATGGCAAAACAATCAGCAATAGAACAAGACGGATCAATCATAGAAGCATTATCAAATGCCATGTTCCGCGTAGAATTAGAAAACGGACACATTGTAATTGCTCATATCTCTGGTAAAATGCGTATGCATTATATCAAATTATTACCTGGTGATAAAGTGAAGTTAGAGATGAGCCCTTACGATTTGTCTAAAGCAAGAATTACTTATAGATACTAAAGGCTATTAAAATGAAAGTAAGAGCATCAGTTAAAAAAAGAAGTGCCGAGTGCATTATTGTGCGTAGAAAAGGAAGATTATACGTTATTAATAAAAAGAATCCTAGATTTAAACAAAGACAAGGATAGTTATGGCAAGAATTGCAGGGGTAGATATACCTAAAAATAAAAGAGGAATCATCGCGCTAACCTATATCTTCGGAATTGGGGACAGCAGAGCGAAAGAGATTTTAGCTAAAGCTAACGTAAGCGAAGATAAAAAAGTTCAAGATTGGAATGACGACGAAATCGGAGCAATCCGTGAAGCGGTGTCTTATTTCAAAATTGAAGGAGAATTACGTTCTGAAATTTCATTAAACATCAAACGTTTAATGGATATCGGATGTTACAGAGGAATTCGTCATAGAGCTGGACTTCCATTAAGAGGTCAGAGAACTAAAAACAACTCTAGAACAAGAAAAGGTAAAAGAAAAACTGTTGCTAACAAGAAAAAAGCAACTAAATAATAAGTAGTAGTATGGCTAAGGCAAATACAAAAAAGCGTAAAGTTATCGTTGAATCAACAGGCGAGGCTCATATTAATGCAACTTTTAACAACATCATCATTTCTTTAACGAATAAGAAAGGTGAAGTTATTTCTTGGTCTTCAGCGGGTAAAATGGGTTTCAGAGGTTCTAAAAAGAATACTCCTTATGCAGCTCAAATGGCAGCAGAAGATTGTAGCAAAGTTGCTTTAGAAGCAGGACTTAAAAAAGTAAAAGTTTACGTTAAAGGTCCTGGAAATGGTAGAGAATCTGCTATCAGATCTCTTCACAACGGAGGAATTGAAGTTACCGAAATTATCGACGTAACTCCAATGCCACACAACGGATGTCGCCCTCCAAAAAGAAGAAGAGTTTAATTTTTTATAGTATAACCTAAGGTAGGAACAAGATTATCGGAGGAAAGACCTGAATTCATAATCCCTACCTTTTTTAATTTTTAGCAATGGCAAGATATACTGGTCCACAAACTAAAATCGCTCGTAAATTTGGTGAAGCGATCTTCGGAGATGACAAATCTTTCGAAAAAAGAAATTACCCTCCAGGGCAACATGGTTTAGCGAAAAAAAGAGGTAAAAAATCGGAGTACGCTATCCAGTTAATGGAGAAACAAAAAGCGAAGTACACGTATGGAATTTTAGAACGTCAGTTCCGTAACTTATTCGAAAAAGCAGCTGCTTCTAGAGGAGTAACGGGTGAGGTGTTAATCCAATTATGTGAAGCAAGATTAGATAACGTTGTATACAGAATGGGTATCGCTCCTTCTCGTCGTGCTGCGCGTCAAATCGTTTCACACCGTCACATCACTGTTAACGGTGAAGTGGTAAATATCCCTTCTTATCACCTTAAACCAGGTGACAAAGTTGCTGTTCGTGAAAAATCAAAATCTCTTGAGGCTATCGAACGTTCGTTATCTAATTCTAGCACTGTTTACGAATGGATTACTTGGAATAATGATACTAAAGAAGGTACTTTCGTTTCTGTACCGGCAAGAATCCAAGTTCCAGAAAACATTAAGGAACAGTTAATCGTAGAGTTGTACAACAAATAATAATTAGACATCAGTCGAAATAAATATGGCAATATTTAATTTTCAAAAGCCCGATAAAGTTATCATGATCGATTCAACCGATTTTGAAGGTAAATTTGAATTCAGACCTTTAGAACCGGGATATGGACTGACTGTTGGTAACGCATTAAGACGTGTTTTGCTTTCTTCTTTGGAAGGATATGCAATCACTTCGGTTCGTATTGAAGGCGTGGATCACGAATTCTCTACTATATCCGGTGTGGTTGAAGATGTTACAGAAATTATCCTGAACTTGAAACAAGTACGTTTCAAACGTCAGATCGAAGATATCGATAATGAATCTGTTTCTATCTCATTTTCTGGTAAAGAGCAACTTACGGCCGGTGATTTTCAAAAATTTATCTCTGGCTTCCAAGTGCTTAACCCGGATTTGATTATCTGCAATCTTGATAGCAAAATTACCATTAACATGGAATTATCTATCGAAAAAGGTCGTGGTTATGTTCCTGCTGAAGAAAACAAAAAACCAAATGCACCTATAGGAACTATTTTTACAGATTCTATTTACACTCCAGTAAAGAATGTAAAATATTCAATAGAAAACTTCCGTGTGGAGCAAAAAACTGACTATGAAAAATTAGTTTTTGAGATCATTACTGATGGTTCTATTCACCCTAAAGATGCCTTAACAGAAGCAGCTAAAACGTTGATTCATCACTTTATGTTGTTCTCTGACGAAAGAATTACACTTGAGGCTGATGAAATTGCTCAGACAGAATCGTACGACGAAGAATCATTACATATGAGACAATTGCTTAAAACCAAGCTTGTTGATATGGATCTTTCTGTTAGAGCACTAAATTGTTTAAAAGCGGCTGAAGTTGATACACTAGGCGATTTAGTATCATTTAATAAAAATGATCTGATGAAGTTCCGTAACTTCGGTAAGAAATCATTAACAGAGCTTGACGAATTAGTCGCTGTTAAAGGGCTTACTTTCGGAATGGATCTGACTAAATATAAATTAGATAAAGAATAATCTAGTCCGCCCTAAAAGCGCGATTAAATTGTATAGCAATGAGACACGGAAAAAAAATAAATCATTTAAGCAGACAGGCTGGACATAGAAAATCTATGTTGGCTAATATGGCTTGCTCACTTATTGAGCACAAGCGTATCAATACTACTGTTGCTAAAGCGAAAGCTTTAAAGCAATTCGTAGAGCCATTGGTAACAAAATCAAAAGAAGATACTACTCACAACCGTCGTGTTGTTTTCGCTTACTTACGTAACAAATACGCTGTAACGGAATTATTTAGAGAAGTAGCCGCTAAAGTTGGTGACCGTCCAGGTGGATATACTCGTATTATTAAATTGGGTAACCGTCTTGGGGATAACGCTGATATGGCAATGATCGAACTTGTAGATTTCAACGAATTGTACAACGGAGGTAAGAAAGAAGTTAAAAAAGCAACTACTCGTCGTGGTAGAGCTAAAAAGACTGAAGCTGCTCCTGCTACTGAAGCTCCGGCTGCTGAAACTACTGAAAATACAGAAGCTACTGAATAATCATGAAACAATTGATTCTTCAATAAAAATTAAGGATGAACTTTTTAAGTTTGTCCTTTTTTTTTGCCCTTTTCTTTCGGATTCCAAATGCCAAAATGAAAAAAGAACAGCGGTTTTGTCCGAATAGTTTCCAGAAAGAAGAATTTAGATTAAATTTGCAAAATTTTACAACACAACACACAATGAAATATTCAAATCGAAATCAAGCCATCCTTTTACTAAGTGACGGAACTGTTTTCCATGGAAAATCCATAGGAATTGAAGGAACCACTTTTGGAGAGGTTTGTTTTAACACCGGAATGACCGGATATCAGGAAATCTTTACCGATCCGTCGTATTTCGGACAAATCATGGTGGCAACCAATGCACACATCGGAAACTACGGTGTGCATGAAGATGAAGTGGATTCCGACGGAATCAAAATTGCCGGCCTGGTTTGTAAAAACTTTAGCTTTAATTATTCCAGACCCGATGCTTCCGAAGGTTTATTCGAATACTTCGAAAAAGTAAACCTTGTTGCGATATCCGATGTCGATACCCGCGCTTTGGTAAGTTATATCCGTGATAATGGCGCCATGAATGCCGTGATCTGTACCGATGGAACACCGCTGGAAGAACTGAAAAAACAATTGGCTGCCGTTCCGGATATGAAAGGTTTGGAGTTGGCTTCCACTGTATCTACAAAAGAGCCGTACTTTTTTGGTGATGAAAAGGCAACCTATCGTATTGCGGCACTCGATTTAGGAATCAAAACCAATATTTTGAGATGTCTGGCCGAAAGAGACTGCTATATCAAAGTATTCCCATATAATACTTCCTTTGAAGATTTAAAAGCATTTAACCCGGATGGGTACTTCTTGTCAAACGGACCTGGTGATCCGGATCCGTTAAAAGGTGTACAGGAAGTGGCACGCCAGATTCTGGCTACCGATGTTCCGGTTTTTGGAATCTGCCTTGGACATCAGATTATTGCTTTAGCGAATGGGATTTCGACCTATAAAATGTTTAACGGTCACCGTGGAATCAACCACCCGGTGATGAATGTAATCACAAACAGAGGTGAAATCACGTCTCAGAACCACGGTTTTGCCGTAGTGCGTGAAGAATTGGAAAAGCACCCTGATTTTGAAATTACCCATGTTCATCTAAATGATGGTACCGTTGCCGGTATGCGAATGAAAAACAAAAGCTGTTTCTCCGTGCAATACCACCCGGAAGCAAGTCCCGGACCGCACGATGCCCGTTATTTATTTGACCAATTCGTCGAAAATATTAAATTAGCTAAAAATTAATCGGCCCTTTTTAAAGGCAATCAAAAAGTATCAATTATGAGCATGATTATTAAAGTTCACGCAAGACAAATATTAGACTCCAGAGGTAATCCAACAGTAGAAGTAGATGTATTTACCGAAAACGGTATCATGGGAAGAGCTGCTGTTCCATCAGGAGCTTCAACCGGTGAGCATGAAGCTGTCGAATTGAGAGACGGTGGAAAAGCATACATGGGGAAAGGTGTTTTAAAAGCAGTGGAAAATGTAAATATAACGATCGCATCCGAAATCGTTGGAATGTCGGTTTTCGAACAAAATGCCATCGATAAAGTAATGATCGAATTGGATGGAACACCAAACAAATCGAATTTAGGAGCAAACGCTATCCTTGGTGTTTCTTTGGCCGTGGCAAAAGCGGCGGCAAACGAACTGGGAATGCCATTATATCGTTACGTAGGTGGTGTTTCTGCAAACACACTTCCGGTGCCAATGATGAACATTATCAACGGAGGATCGCATTCCGATGCACCTATCGCGTTTCAGGAGTTTATGATCATGCCGGTAAAAGCGCAAAACTTTACCCATGCGATGCAAATGGGAACGGAAATTTTCCATAACCTGAAAAAAGTATTACACGATAGAAATTTAAGTACTGCTGTTGGTGATGAAGGAGGTTTTGCTCCAAATCTGGCCGGTGGTACCGAAGATGCCTTGGATTCGATTAAACTGGCAGTAGAAAATGCCGGATATACTTTCGGAGACGACGTAATGATTGCTTTGGATTGTGCAGCATCTGAATTCTATATCGACGGTAAATACGATTATACCAAATTTGAAGGCGCAACCGGAAAAGTAAGAACGTCTGAAGAGCAGGCACAATATCTAGCCGATTTGGCTGCAAAATATCCGATTATTTCCATTGAAGACGGAATGTATGAAGACGATTGGAACGGATGGAAGTTATTAACCGAAAAAATTGGTGATAAAGTGCAGTTGGTAGGAGATGATTTATTTGTAACCAATGTACAACGTTTGTCAAGAGGAATTAACGAAAATATCGCCAATTCCATCCTGATCAAGGTAAACCAGATCGGAACATTGACTGAAACGATTGCGGCGGTAAACATGGCACATAATGCCGGATATACGTCTGTAATGTCACACCGCTCCGGAGAAACGGAAGACAATACTATCGCCGACCTGGCTGTAGCATTAAACTGTGGACAAATTAAAACCGGATCGGCTTCCCGTTCCGACCGTATGGCAAAATACAATCAGTTGCTTCGAATTGAAGAAGAATTGGCTGAAGTAGCTTATTTTCCGCAGGAAAGAGCATTTAAAGTGAAATAAGAATACTTTTAAATATATGAAAGGCTGTCCGATAAGGATAGCCTTTTTTGTTGCATTACACCTGACAGGTTTCCAAAACCTGTCAGGTGTCTCATTATGAAAAATAGTGGTAAAAAAGGGTGTTTTATGTAATATCATGGCATTTTTTGGTAACGTAATTTAACTTGAGAAAACACGACTTTACAGGGTGTTTTTTTGTGCGGTAAAAAATGTGAAAAATGTAATTTTTACGCTTAATTTTTACGGAATAATTAACGATTTCCTTGCTTGATTTTCTTTCCATTTCGATTGGAATTGCTTAAATTCGCAGATAACAAAAATATTTTACATTTAATTCCTAATACAAACATGTCAAAAACTGCAATATTAGAAATTGATGGCAACAAATATGAATTCCCGGTAATAGTAGGAAGCGAGAACGAAGTTGCTATCGATATAGAAAAATTACGTGCTGCAACTGGCGCGATTACGCTTGACCCGGGGTATAAAAATTCAGGATCTTGTAAAAGTGATATCACTTTCCTTGACGGGGAGCAAGGTATTCTTCGTTACAGAGGATATGCCATTGAAGACCTGGCGGAAAAAGCAAACTTTTTAGAAGTTTCGTATCTGGTTATTTTTGGCGAATTGCCAACAGCAGCCCAATTAGAAAAATTCGAAAACGATATTCGTAAATACACGTTGGTTAATGAAGAAATGAAAAACATCATCGATGGTTTTCCAAAAACGGCACACCCAATGGGCGTTCTGTCTTCACTAACAAGTGCACTTACAGCGTTTAATCCGAAAGTTGTCAATGTTGAAAACGAAGAGGAAATGTACACCGCTGTTTGTAAAACAATGGGTAAATTCCTGGTATTGGCTACCTGGACTTTCCGTAAAACTTCTGGTTTCCCGTTAAACTACTACGACAATACGAAAGGATATGTGGAAAACTTCCTTCGTTTGATGTTCGAATTACCAACTGGACCGTATAACGTCAATCCGGTTATTGTAGATGCGCTGGATAAATTATTCATCCTTCATGCCGATCACGAACAAAACTGTTCTACATCAACAGTACGTATGGTAGGTTCGTCTCATGCTGGTTTATTTGCTTCAATCTCTGCTGGTGTTTCCGCTTTATGGGGACCACTACACGGAGGTGCAAACCAGGCGGTATTGGAAATGTTGGAAGAAATCCAGAAAGATGGAGGCGATGCGGAGAAATATCTGGCAAAAGCGAAAGATAAAAACGATCCTTTCCGTTTAATGGGATTCGGACACCGCGTTTATAAAAACTTCGACCCACGTGCGAAAATCATCAAAAAAGCAGCTGATGAAGTATTGGCTACTTTAGGTGTAAACGATCCAATCTTGAATATCGCGAAACAATTAGAAGAGTCTGCTTTACAAGATGAGTATTTCAAATCGAGAAACTTATATCCAAACGTAGATTTCTATTCCGGAATTATTTACCGCGCTTTAGGAATCCCGACCGATATGTTTACCGTATTGTTTGCTATCGGACGTCTTCCGGGATGGATTGCACAATGGAAAGAAATGCGTGTTAACAAAGAACCAATCGGACGTCCACGTCAGGTGTATACTGGTTATGCATTGCGTTCTTTTAAACCGATGAACGAAAGATAATACGTTGTTATCAATATAAAAAAATCCCGAAGCACAACTTCGGGATTTTTTTTATTCTGTAGTTTTTTCCGTTTCCGAATCGTCGGATACATCGTCTGCTTTCTCTTCGGCCTTGTTAATCCAATCAGAAACCGACTCTTTTGCATCGGCGGCTTTTTCTTCAAACCATTCGCCGGCATCGGTTATGGTGTCTTTGGCCTTGTCGGCAAAGTTGGCTACCGTTTCCGATACGCCCATTTCTTCCAGTTTGTTAGTAACAGTATCGCCGATATCAGTAACCGTCTCGGCTACCTCTTTGGAAAATGACTCGATTTTGTCTGATGCCGCTTCAGACGTATTATGTAAGGCATCGCCAACATTTTCGGTAGTCTGTTTGGCCTTCCCGAAAAGCGAACTAAAAAAGCTTGATAATCCCATGTTTTGTAGTTTTTTAAGTAAATGTATTAAAAAAATATTTTTTGTTAACTTATAATCGCTTTATTTTTAAGTTATTATAATTCGAAAGAATAATTCATAATCTGGCGGATATTTGATCGGGACTTTTTTATTAATCAAACCCCTTTGTTTATATTTGCCAAAAGCCAAAAGCTATGTTAAGTCTAAATGTAAAAAATGAAACGTCGCGGCTTAGAGCCGTCGTTTTAGGAACTGCAGTAAATAATGGACCTACGCCCACAATTGATGAGGCCTATGATCCGAAATCATTAGAACATATTAAAGCGGGAACCTATCCTGTGGAATCAGATATGATTAAAGAAATGGACGCCTTTAATGCCGTTTTCGAAAAATACGATGTTAAAGTGTATCGTCCGGAAATAATTGAAAACTATAATCAGATCTTTTCCCGTGACATCGGTTTTGTGATTGATGATACTTTTGTAAAAGCCAATATATTACCGGATCGCGAAAGAGAATTGGATGCTATCCAATATATAATCGATCAGATAAACCCGGCAAAGGTGGTTCGTCCGCCGAAAGAAGTGCATATCGAAGGTGGTGATGTTATGGTGTGGAATGATCATGTCTTCATCGGAACGTATAAAGGAAGTGATTACAAAGACTATATCACAGCGCGTACCAATATGGAAGGCGTAGCCTACATCAAAAATCTGTTTCCGAACAAAATTGTAAAAGAATTTGATTTGGTAAAATCGAAGATTGAACCGAGAGATAATGCCTTACACTTAGATTGTTGTTTTCAGCCGGTGGGAACGGATAAAGGGATTATCTACAAAAGCGGATTCCGCGAAGAAGCCGATTATATGTATCTGGTAAATCTTTTTGGAATGGAAAACCTGTTCCATATCGAAAGAGAGGAGATGTATCAGATGAATTCCAATGTGTTTTCGATTGCGCCGGACGTAGTCGTGTCGGAGCGCAATTTTACACGACTAAACAACTGGTTGCGTAGTAAGGGGATAACGGTAGAGGAAATCCCGTATGCCGAAATCGCCAAACAAGAAGGACTTTTACGATGTTCCACCTTACCGTTGATCCGGGATTAATAATTTTAAGAAAATAGTGTTATGAAACAAACAACAAATACCATTTTGATGATCCGCCCGGTGGCGTTCCGTATGAACGAACAAACGGCTGTAAATAATTATTACCAAAAAGTATTGGACAACCTGTTACCGGCTACAGTAAATGCCAAAGCACAGGAAGAGTTTGATGCTTTTGTTGAAAAACTAAAAAACGTTGGTGTAAACGTTATCGTTGTGGATGATACCGTTACTCCGGACACGCCGGATAGTATTTTTCCGAACAACTGGATTTCGTTCCACGAAAACGGAGATGTGGCGTTATATCCAATGTTTGCCGAAAACCGTCGTTTAGAACGTCGTGAGGATATATTGGATATTTTAGAAGAAAAAGGTTTTCAAATCGAGAATCTTGTGGATTATACCTCGGCAGAAGAAGATAATATCTTTTTGGAAGGAACCGGAAGTTTACTGTTGGATCGTGAAAACGGAAAAGCCTATTGTGCTTTGTCGCCACGAGCAGATGAGGAACTGATGATTGAGTTTTGTGAAGATTTCGAATTAAACCCGGTAATCTTTGAAGCCTACCAAACGGTAAACGGAGAGCGCAAGCATATCTATCATACGAACGTGATGATGTGTTTGGGGGAAACCTTTGCTGTGATCTGTGCCGATTGTATCGATGATACCAAAGAACGTAAAATGGTATTGGATTGCCTGAAATCGGACGGAAAGGAAATTATATTGATCACGGAAGATCAGGTGAATAATTTTGCCGGAAATATGTTACAGGTTCGTGGTGCTGATGATAAACGTTATTTGGTGATGAGTGCTTCGGCGCATCAGAGTCTGACAAAAGATCAGATTGCGAAAATCGAAAAACACTGTGAAATTTTAAGCTCCAGTCTGGATACGATTGAAGCCTGTGGTGGTGGAAGTGCCCGTTGCATGATGGCGGAAGTATTTTTGCCGGAAGCAGAATAAGTAACTGTTTAGATATAAAAAAAGCCGCTATATAGCGGCTTTTTATGTTGTAAGAAGTATATTAGTTTTTTACAAAGCTATCGATGATTTTGTCTGTCTCCGCTTTTGGAGTATCTCCTTTTAAGTCGAATAAATAACCGAATAACGATTTACGGTTTACTTTTTCTTCCAGGTTTAAATCTTTGTTTCTGTCGAAGATTGTTTGCCATTTGTCGCGAACGTTTTTCCACATGGCTTTGTTTTCTTTCCAGTATTTGTGAGCGGCAACACATTTAGAATCGGCTACTTTTGTGTAGATGTCGATTCCTTTTTCCTGTGCTAATAGTACGTCTTTACCAGCATCGTCACGTTTGATTTTTTTGTTATCCTGATTGTGGATCCATCCGAATTTCGTGATTTCATGCTCGTTTCTTCTGTTTAAAACATTGTAATCGTTACGGATTGTGTGCTCTCTTCGTGGAAGCGGTGCATCGGTGTAGTTTCTCCAGTACGAAGTTCCGTCAACGTGAACCCATGTTGCTGTTCCTTCATAACGCGGACTATCGTCTACCTGGAATACACGTTGTGTCCATTGTCCTTTTACATCGGCTTTAGAAAGCGTTTTGTATTTCCATGACGTGTCTTTAAAGAAATCGTATAAACGGGTATTTTCAAATTCCCAATCCTGTCTCCAGTGTTTTACAATCATAGTGTCTCCTACAATTAGTAAATGCTGCATTACGATTTTGTTTGGTTTGTCTTCAACCAATTCTACCCACTCTAATCCTTTGTCATATTTTGTAGGGGATGGTTTGTAGTTTTCGTCTTTTGTAGTTTTAAAAGTCTCTGCGAAATTAAACTCTACTTCATAACATCCGCACATAGATTTGATCGCGTCGATGTCTTGTTTTTTCTTATTGCCTTGTGCATGACCTAAAAAGGCTGCAAACAATAAAGCAACAGTTACTTTTTGTTTTAGATTTTTCATTATGATGTATTAATTAAAAAATTTCCTGTGCAAAAATATTAAATTTATTTAGAATGAATAAAAATTATCACTTACATTTGCAGAAAATTATTAAGAATAAGTCTAAATTAAGACTGTAAATGTTGTGTCAAATTCCTATTTAGTTGATCGACAATTCTTAAACTCAAAAAAACGCACAAAAAAAAACGCATGGGTTTCAAAATAAAAATTTGCAGCGGGTTATTTCTACTGGGAGCTTTTTCCGGTTTTGCACAAGAAAATGACAGCATCGTCCCTAAAGTTAACAAATTGGATGAAGTAGTCGTAACCGGACAATACAATCCACAATCGGTTAAAAAATCGGTTTTCGAAGTAAAAGTAATCACCAGAGCCGATATCGACAGACAAGCCGGAAATAACCTGGCCGACATCCTAAATCAGACCTTAAACATTAATATCATACCAAATGCTTCTACCGGAAAATCGGGTGTGCAGTTATTTGGATTGGATGCGCAGTATTTTAAAATATTAGTCGATAATATTCCGGTTGTAAACGACGAAGGCTTAGGGAATAATACCGACCTGACGCAAATTAACCTGGACGATATTCAACAGATCGAAATCGTGGAAGGTTCCATGGGGGTTGATTATGGTGCGAATGCCGTTTCCGGAATTATCAATATCATCACCAAAAAATCGTCTCAGTATAAATGGGAAGTGACACCTTATATTCAGGAAGAGACGGTTGGAAAAGAATATAATTTTGCCGACAAAGGGCGTCATATCCAGTCGATCAAAATCGGACATAACTTTAATGAGAAGTTTTACGCTAACGCGATGTTTACCCGTAACGACTTTAAAGGATTCTGGAACGACCGTATGGGGGAGAATTATGTGAATAACGACGGACTTAGAGGTTACGAATGGTTGCCAAAAGTACAGTTAAACGCCAAGTCATTATTGGCATATACCACTAAAAACTACCGTTTGTTCTATAAGTTTGAGTTCTTTCAAGAAACAACCGATCGTTTTAGTGCCGATGTACAGCAAAATTTTGACCCGGTTACCGCAACGGATAACCCGATAGCAAAAGATGAAATTTACAGTTCGACACGTTATTATCATCATTTGAATGCTTCCGGAAAATTGAGTGACAACGGATTGAATTACGATGTGTCGTTTTCTTATCAGGAGCAAACCCGTGATCTTGAAAAATACAACTACAGAATCCGTCAGCAGGAGCATTTCGGAACCGAAAAATTAGAATACGAATCCCGAAAAGTGTATTATTCCAAAGGGTTTTTCTCCAATTTCCTGAAAAATGAAACCTTTAATCTTCAGGCAGGATACGAAGTAAACAGCGTGAAAGGATATATTACCAGCTTAGCCGGATTGTTTAACGGAGAAAATATCGAAAGAGAATTAAACTCGTATGATGTATACACCTCTTCCGAAATCAATTTTAACAAACGCTTCTCGATTCGTCCGGGTGTACGTATGTTGTTGTCGTCCAAATTCGATACGCAGGCGGCGCTTTCATTGAGTGCGAAATATGCTTTCGACAGCGGATACGAACTACGCGCCATTGTAGGTACGGCACCACGACTGCCAAACTTCGATGAGTTGTATACCTATATGGTCGATGTAAATCATAACATTCAGGGGAATCCAAACTTAAATCCGGAACAGGGGAAATCAATTTTCCTGCACCTGAAAAAAGATACCAAATTTAACGATGCTTTTAGCATGCAAAACAAACTTTCGGGTTGGTTTATGGATGTGAAAGATAGAATCGAAATGATTATTATCCAACAATCACCATTAGTATACCAATATAACAATATTGATGTGTATAAAACCTGGGGATTGTCGCTAACGAATACGGCACAATACAAAAACTTTACCGGTAATTTCGGGGTTACCTTCTCCGGAATATCCAAAGTGCTGGATAGCAGAACCGATTCGAACGACGATTTCCTGTATGCTTTCCAATTGAATGCAAATACATCCTATACCGTACCAAAATGGGGAACTGTTTTCTCGGCTTATGTGAAATATAACGGACCGCAATATCAGTTTGTAGGAAGAACCAATGAACAAAATCAAACGGTTACCGAAAGAGGAAAACAAAATCCATTTACCTGGTTGGATGCGACGATTAAGAAAACATTTCTGGATAAAAAACTGGAAGCAACTGTTGGGGCTAGAAATCTTTTGGATATCACAACCATTAATACCACAGCTACAGAAGCCGGAGCGCATTCCGGTGCCGGGACCAATATCCTGATGGGATACGGAAGATCCTACTTCGTAAAATTATTGTATAAGTTAAATATGTAATCAACATGAAATCTAAAATACTACAACTAGCATTATTCCTGATCCTGTTCGTAACAGCATCCTGCGAAAAAGATTATACTGTTGAACAGAATCCTTTTGTGATCGCTTTCGAAAGACAATCGATCGATTTTTCAACGATTCCGGATCAAAGGGAAATGAAATTGATTTTTTCCGAACCAGCGAAAAACGACGGGAAAATCAGCATCAAATTATCCGGAACCCATGCCAGCTATGGAGTCGACTTTAGTACGCTTCCGGAAGCACAAGGCGGTGTTTTGGAACTGCCATTTGCAAAAGGACAGAACGAATTGACGTTTACATTTAAAAACCTGATCTATCCGTTTGATAACGATGAAAAATCCATTTTAATGGAAGTTATGACAATCAATTATGCCGGAGAAACATCGATTCAGGGGTATACCACTTCATTGGTGTCATTTCAAAGATCGTTAGGGGCGTCTTTGCTACCGGAAATTGGAGGACCTAACCAGGGGAATCAGATTTTTGTCGATCTAAGTAAAGAAACAATGACCAGTTCCCGTAGAGATATTTGGGATTTGGGATTCTATTCCGGAAATCAATTCCGCGTAACAATCAACGGTTCGCTATATATGGCGGTTAAAAAACTGGATGCTACCAATATCGATGCCGTTACACCGGCAAGTGTTAGTGCTTTCCAGTCGCAAGTTGCCGTTGGAACCTTCGATCCGACCAATACCAATTATATCGATGCGCCAAATGGTATGATCAATCAAACAGCGATCGCGGAAATTTCAGCTAATGATGCCGAAAACAATGTGTATCTGGTCAATATGGGATATGCTATCGGAAATACAATACCTCCGGCGGGAACGGTAGCTATTGCAGGTGATGCTCGAGGATGGAAAAAAATAAGAATCTTACGCGACGGTGATAACTATATGTTGCAATATGCCGATTTGAACAGTACAACACACCAACAGGTTTCGATCCCTAAAAAACCGGATTACAACTTTACGTTCTTTAGTCTGGCGACACAAAATATTGTGAATGTGGAACCGCAAAAGAATTTATGGGATCTGTGCTTTACCGTATTTACCAACGAAATTGTAAATTCTGGTTCTTATGGTTATTCCGATTTCGTATTGAACAACTTGAAAGCAGGTGTGAGAGGGTATAGAGTTGCTGTGACTTCGGCTGTGAATTTTAACAATTTCGCCATGACGAATGTAGTGGAAAGCAATTTTATGGACGATCAGCGTGTGATTGGTGCCGAATGGCGTGATGTGTTTACCGGTAGTGCCTATACCGATCGTTTCTATGTGATCAAAGATGCCGATGGAAACTACTATAAAGTGCGAATGCTGGAGTTCTTAAATGAAGGTGGCGTTCGTGGATATCCAAAATTTGAATATAAACTGATACAATAAATATAATTAAATCTAGTACTACTATGAAAAAACAAATACTACTTTTAGCAGCAATGCTGGTTGGTTCATTTGCGGGCGCTCAGACCGTTCAGGAAGGAACGGTAACCATGGGACCAAGTTACGCAAATCAAGTGTATTTTAAATTCGCAACTCCGGGAGTAACCAATGCTTACCCACACAGTTCTTGGGATGTTGCTTTCTACAGAAAAAGTGCGATGGCTTTTGCAACCCGTGTTAACGATGCAAAAGGTATCGAAGTGTACCAGGCTTCCAATACTGTAAGTAACTGGGCTACTATCGATGTAAGTCAGGTGGCAAACTGGACACGACTATACAACAGTGATATCGAGTGGACTAAAGGAGCTTTCGATTACGGGACGGCTACCTACGGTTGGGGTGAATATAACATGGCAAACCACCATGTAACCGGATCGATCATTTTTGTGTTGAAATATCCAAACGGAACGTTTAAGAAATTTAAGATCGATGATTTCTTCTCTGGTTATACCTTTACGTATGCAACCTGGAATGCAGGAACAAGCACCTGGAGCGCCGATCAGACAAAAGTGGTAGCGAATTCGACGAACCCGAACAATATCTTTAATTATTTCTCTCTGGAAACGGATGCAGCGGTTACTGCTGAGCCGGCTTCTGCAGATTGGGATTTGATCTTTACAAAGTTCACAACCGATTATCCAATGGGAGGATCAACAACGAAATATCAGGTAACCGGTGCTTTACACCACCCGGATGTTAAAGTGGCTAAAAATGTTGAGCCAGGAGGCGTGATGAATACGTCTAATCTTACTTTTGCTTCGGCTATCAATACTATCGGATACGACTGGAAAACATTTACCGGATCGACCTATACTATCGACGGATCGAAAGCATACTACGTAAAACAGGCTAATGGTACTGTTTACCGTGTGGTATTCACAACATTCGCAGGAAGTTCTACTGGAGTGATCAAATTCAACTACCAGGATGTAACCAATGCTTTGGGTACCGTATCATTTGAAGATAAAATCGCTTTCGGAATTTATCCGAATCCGTCTTTAGATAAAAAAATCAATTTGATCTATGATAGTAAAGAAAATATGGATGCCAATAGTAAAGTGAGTATCTATTCGATGACAGGTGCGAAAGTTTTCGAAACCGCTATCGAAACTGCTCAGGGATTCTATAGCAGAGAATTGGATTTATCTGCTTTAGGAACTGGTATCTATATACTGAATCTTGAGTCGGGAAGTAGTACGATTACTAAAAAAGTAATCTTAAAGTAATACTTTCCAATTGAGTAGTTAGTTTAAATGTTTGTTTTTGTTTTAGAAAGAGATTTCAGTATTGAAATCTCTTTCTTCTTTTTAGGGCGATACGGTTTTTAAGATGTTCACCACCGCACTGCTGATATATTGTATTCCGATAGCGATAACGATAAAACCGATAATTCTCGAAATCGCTACAATTCCCGAAGCTCCAAGAATACGCGAAAGGTAATGCGCACTTTTTAAAATGATAAAGATGGTAAGCGCTACCGCTAAAATAGCCGAGCAGACAATCGCTTTTTCGGTTACCTCGGTAAAATCCTGATAAAAGGCAATTAATAACGAAATGGAACCCGGTCCGGCCAACATCGGGATTGCCAATGGTGTTAACGCAATATCACTTCGCTTCTGAGCATCGTGCGCCACTTTTTTGTTGACACCTCTTGTTTTGTTGAATTTCCCGGATAGTAACGCAAATCCGGAATTCACAATTACCAATCCTCCTGCGATCCGTAATGCATCGATACTGATACCGAAAAACTTCAATACATATTCGCCGATAAAAAACGAAATGACCAGAATGATAAAGACGTTGACAGCGGTCCATAACGAGATTCTCGATCGTTCAGCGCTGCTTTCGTGATGCGTCAGTCCAACGAAAATCGGGATAACGCCCAAAGGGTTTAAAACGGAAAAAAGGGCGGCGAAAATGTAAACAAATAGTTCCATAGTTTTTTTTGCAAAATAAAACGTTAATATTCCTTTCGGCTTTAGGGGAGTGTTATTTCAAAGTTATGATAAAACAATGTTATAATTGATTTGAAATGTAAGAAAATAAGCGATAAATACGTAATTTTATACTTAAATATACGAATATGAAGACATTGGTTATCGGAGCTTCGTCAAATCCGGAGCGTTATGCGAATATGGCGTTGAAAAGTCTTTTAAAGCACCAACACGAAGTTGTGGCAATCGGACTTAAAAAAGAAGTGGTGGAAGGCGTGACCATCGAAACGGAAAAAATACCGTTTACCGATGTGCATACGGTTACTTTATACCTGAATCCGGTACGTCAACAGGAGTATTATGACTATATCATCAGTCTGAAACCACAACGTGTGATCTTTAATCCCGGAACGGAAAACCCTGAGTTTTACCGCCTGCTGGAAGCAAACGGCATCGGTTATGAAGTAGCCTGTACTTTGGTGTTGTTAACGACCAATCAGTTTTAAGCGATTTTTCTTTTCTGACTAATCGCTAATAACAGTAAAAATGTGATGAATCCGTTGATAATGATCAACTCGCTATCGAACACATAATCTCCGAAAAATACTTTCGAGTGCTGACTTAAATAGAAAGTCAGTGCCGGTGCTAATATGCAGATAAAAGGAACTAGTTTGTCGCGTACACCGCGGCTTTTGACAAATAATCCGAATGCATATAATCCCAATAACGGGCCATAGGTATACGATGCAATCTTAAAAATCATACTCACTACCGAAGCATCGTTGATCTCGTTAAAAATGATGATCACCAGAAACATCAACAAGGAAAAGGAAATATGAACCAGGTGACGGGTTCTTACAATATTCGGTTTGTTGGCATTTTCGGCTTTGTCCATCCCTAAGAAATCAACACAAAAAGAAGTGGTTAGTGCGGTCAATGCCGAATCGGTTGTCGCAAAAGTAGCGGCCGTTAGTCCTAACAGGAATACAATCGAAGGAATGAGTGTTAAATGATGAAAGGCAATTTCCGGGAATAATAAGTCTGTACGCGGTTTGCCGGTTATCGCATCCACAGGTACTTCAATTCCGTTTTTGCTGGCATATAAGTACAATAAAGCACCTACACTTAGAAAGAATAAATTGATCACCACAAAAATAGCCGTAAAGGAAAACATGTTCTTTTGTGCTTCTCCAATATTTTTACAGCTCAGGTTTTTTTGCATCAAATCCTGATCCAGTCCAACCATCGCAATGGTCACAAAAATGCCGCCCAATACCTGTTTTACAAAATGGTACCGACTTCCGATAAAATCATCAAAGAAGAATATTTTGGAATAATTACTCTCTTTTATCGCTTCAAAAGCCTGTACGGCGTTATAGTCTAGGCTGTCACAGATAAAATAGATCGTAAAAAATACCGACGATACTAGGAATAAGGTTTGTAAGGTGTCGGTAATAATAATCGTTTTTAAACCGCCTTTATAGGTATAAGCAAAGATCAAACCGAGTGATATCAGTACGGTAAACGAAAAAGGCACATTATAGAAATCAAACACATAACGTTGTAAAACAATAACTACCAGATACAGTCGAAAAGCCGATCCGATGGTACGACTCAACAGAAAAATAGATGCGGCGGCCTTATAACTGTAGTGGCCCAGCCGTTTTTCCATATACTCGTAAATCGATGTCAGGTTCATTCGGTAATACAACGGAAGCAATACGGTGGCAACAATGATAAAGCCAATTGCGTTTCCGAGTACAAACTGGAAATATTTGAATTGTTCTCCGTTGGGCGAACCTACCTCGCCCGGAACAGAAATAAACGTAACACCCGAAAGTGCTGTTCCGATCATTCCGAAAGCCACCAGGTACCATTTGGAATTTTTATTAGCCTTAAAAAAGGCATCATTACTATGGTCTTTTTTACTGATAATATTGGATATCAGGATTAAAAGGCCAAAGTAAATAACAATGATGGTCAATATGGTAAAAGGTGTCATTTTTGATGTTTTAGATGGAGCCAAAATACAAAAAAATGTTAATTTGAGATCACTTTTTCAATGGATTGGCGTGAGATAAAATTCAATTAAAAAGAGTAATTTTGTCCCTATGGAATTTTCGTCTAAATTATTGGAAAAGGCTGTTAATGAAATGGCGCAGTTACCGGGAATCGGAAAGCGCACGGCTTTACGATTGGTGCTTCATTTACTAAAGCAACCGACAGAGCAAACGCAGTTATTAGCAAATGCTTTAACCCAGCTTCGGGAAGGCATCCGGTTTTGTACCCATTGTCATAATATTTCCGATGAAGAAATCTGCCATATCTGTTCCAATCCCACACGGGAACAAGCGGTGGTTTGTGTGGTCGAAGATATCCGTGATGTGATGGCACTCGAAAATACAGGATTATACAAAGGTTTGTATCATGTGTTGGGGGGAAAGATTTCGCCAATCGACGGAGTAGGGCCGAGTCAGTTAAATATTCCATCATTGGTGGAAAAAGTAAAATCCGGAGCCGTAAAGGAAATTATTTTTGCACTGAGTTCGACAATGGAGGGCGATACGACCAATTTCTATATTTACAGGCAAATCAAAGACTGTGACGTAATCGTTTCGGCTATTGCGCGCGGTATTGCAATTGGCGACGAACTGGAATATGCCGATGAGGTAACGCTGGGACGTAGTATTTTGCATCGGATTCCTTTTGAAAATGCTATTAAAAATTCCTAAAACTTTAAAAAATTAACGTTTCTTTGTAAAGCTATAGTGCCGTACGTAAAATAGCCTTTGATAAACTATATTTGTTGCTCAAAAAGTCATCAGAATGATAAAAACATTTTTAATGTTACTATTGGTCGGAATCGTTTCGGTTTCGTGTGTGTCCAATAAAGAATTATTGTATTTGCAGAACTATAGTAAAGATACGCTGGCTGTGGCGGTAAATCCCGTACTGTTTAAACCGTACCGTATACAGACCAACGATGTGGTGAGCATTAAAATAAAAGCACTGGATCAGAAACTGGTTGATATGTTTAACCCTGCCGCGGCGGCGGGAAGCAGTGCCAATGGTGAAACGGAACAAAGTCTGTATTTTAACGGATTTTCGGTAAACGATCACGGAAACATCCGTATTCCGGTTTTGGGCGAAATAAATGTACTTGGTTATACCCTTGACGAAGTACGGATTCGGATTGAAAAGCAATTGCTGGAAGAATACTTTAGAAAAGAAGCCAATATTTTTGTAGACGTTCGTCTGGCCGGTTTCCGCTACACAATTAACGGCGAAATAACGGTTCCGGGAACAAAAGTGCTCTATCAGGATAAGGTTACGATCATGCAGGCGATCGCCAATTCCGGCGATATTACAATGACCGGAAATCGGAAAGAAGTAATGATCATCCGACAGTATCCACACGGTACCGAAATGCATACCATCAACCTTACCGATGCCAAAGCCATGCAGTCTCCTTATTATTATATACAGCCCAACGATTATATTTATGTCAAGCCGCTCAAACAAAAATCATGGGGAACGGGAACTACCGGAACGCAGACAGTGGCGACAATCATAACGGCGATGTCATTGGTTACGACAACGTTTTTACTCTTTAAAAACTTATAGTATATGCTAAGTACTAAAGACTTTTCCTTGTTTGAAAATCAAAATAATTTCGATTTTAAAGGGTTGCTTTTAAAAATTGTCAGTTATTGGAAATGGTTTTTAGCCTGTCTTATTGTTACTTTTTTTATCGCATATCAGATAAATATCCGAAAAGAGAAAATTTACGGAATGGATGCTTCTGTCGTGATAAAAGATGAAAACAATCCGTTCTTTACGTCCAATACCAGTTTGGTATTTAACTGGGGCGGAACTTCCGATAAGGTACAAACCGTGATCAATACCCTTAAATCGCGTACGCATAACGAATATGTTGTAGACAAGCTGGGTTTCTATATCGATTATCTGAAAAAAGGAAAATACAATTTTCAGGATGTATACGGTGAAACGCCTTTTTATATTCAGATTGATAAGAATAAAAATCAGCTTGCAGATATTCCGGTTCTGATTCGTTTTATAAACGAAAAGGAATATGTTATATCGATTCCGTTTGATGAAAATACATCGGTAAAAACCTATAATTATCTACAGGGAACTACCGAAAACGTAAATGTATCGGCCGGAACGTTCGAAAAAAAGTTTGCCGTAGGCGAAGCGGTACACTTGCCTTTCCTGAATCTTAAAGTACTGATTAATGCCAATCCGGGCTTTTATAGCGGAAACGAATATTACATTCGTTTTAATAATTTTGATGGTACGGTTGCTGCTTATAAAGGACTGAATGTAGAAATCGATACCAAAGCGGGATCGATTGTGCGTCTTTCGTTACAGGGAACCAATAAAAAACGATTGGTCGATTACCTGAATACGACGGTCAATGTGTTGCGAAAAAAACAACTGGATAGTAAAAACCAGTTTGCCAAAAATACCATTGCTTTTATCGATAGCACGCTGATTGCAATGGAGGAGCATTTAAAAGATTCCGAAAAAGAACTGAAAAATTTCCGGAAAGATAAAAATGTATTCGAACTTCAGGGCGGCGGTGAAAAAATCACAGAACAATTATCGAATTTTGATATCGAAAAAGACGGGATTACACGTAAAATCAATTACTATAATTCCCTGAATAACTACCTGCAAAAAAGTACCGATTATTCGAAACTACCAGCGCCTACGGTTGCCGGGATTGAAGATCCAAATATTGTGACCAATGTCGCGAAGCTGATCCAGCTTTCAAGGGAACGTTCGGAAATGGCCTATTCGGTTAAAAGTCAGAAACTTTTTGATGAGTTCGATAACCAGATGAATGCCACCAAAAGAGTATTGCTGGAAAATATCAATTCCGCTAAAAATGCCATTACGATCGACCTGGGGATCATCAATAAAAGAATTGGTCAGGCCGAAAGTACCATCCGACAATTACCGGAAGAACAGCAGGAGCTGATGAAGATCACTCGAAAATACGATCTGAATGATAATATTTACAGTACATTTCTTCAGAAAAGAAGCGAAGCCGATATCGTAAAAGCATCCAATGTGTCGGATATTGAGTTTATCGATACCGCAAAAGATGTCGGTGGTGGATTGTTGGGCCCCAAAACAAGTGTGAATTATATTTTGGCCTTACTGTTGGGAATTTTGATTCCGCTGATTGTGGTGTTTACCATTACGTTAATGGATAATTCGATCCACGGAACGGAAGATATCGAACGACTTACCGCTATTCCGATTATCGGGATTGTAGGAAAAAAACATACCGAATCGAATATGTCGGTTTATGAAAAACCAAAATCGCCTTTGGCCGAATCGTTCCGATCCATACGATCGTCCCTTCAGTTTATATATAAAAAGCAGAAACTCGACGGTACAAAAATTTTAATGCTCACGTCATCTGTCGGTGGAGAAGGAAAAACATTCTGTTCGATCAATATGGCCACTGTGTTTGCATTAAGCGAAAAGCGAACGGTTATTGTCGGTCTGGATTTACGAAAACCGAGAATTTTTGGCGACTTTAACATCGAAAACAATATCGGGGTAGTGAACTATCTGATCGGACAAAAGAGCATACAGGAAATTGTACAACATACGCATGTGCCATTTTTGGATGTTATTACTGCCGGACCGATTCCGCCAAATCCGTCAGAATTGTTGATTAGTCAGGCGATGACAGCCATGATCGACGAGTTAAAAGAATTATATGATTATATTATTCTGGATACGTCTCCGGTTGGGTTGGTTTCGGATGCATTGGAGTTAGCACAGTATTGTGATGCAACTTTATATGTGGTACGTCAGGGCGTTACCAAAAAAGGAATGCTGGCAATTGTCAATGAAAAACACAAAAGAGGAGAACTTCATAATATCAGTATCGTATTGAATGGTTTTGACAACAAGTCGCAGTATGGTTACGGCTATGGATACGGTTATGGTTACGGTTACGGAACCTATGTTAACGGTTATATCGAAGAAGAAATGAAAGATCAAACGATCTGGGAAAAAATAAAATCGAAAATTTTTAAACGAAAATAATGAGCACCGAAGCAGCCGATAAGGAAAAATGGTTGTATGAAATTACACCTAAAGCAAAATTGTTTTCATTCGAATTTGGGGAGATATGGAAGTATCGCGATTTATTACTGATGTTTGTAAAACGCGATATTGTAACCTACTATAAGCAAACAATTCTGGGACCGCTTTGGTTTTTAATCCAACCGCTGATCACGTCTGTAATCCAGTTTATCGTGTTTTTTAAAATTGCAAAACTACAGTCGGATGGTATACCGTATTTCCTGTTTGCACTGGCCGGAAACACCCTTTGGTTCTATTTCTCCGAATGTTTTAAAACCACTTCCGAAACTTTTAGAACCAATCAGAATATTTTTGGAAAAGTCTATTTTCCGAGAATCATTATGCCGCTGGCATTAACCGTGTCGAATCTGGTGAAATTCGGAATCCAGTTTCTCTTGTTCCTCGCCGTAATGGGCTATTATATGTGGCAGGGTTCTCCAATTGAACCCAGATGGACTATTGTACTCACGCCGTTTTTACTGCTTGTGATGGCTTTAATCTCATTGGGACTTGGAATGATCATATCTTCAATGACGACTAAATATCGGGATCTGACCTTTGTAGTTTCTTTTGGGGTTTCGTTATATATGTATGTTACGCCGGTTATTTATCCGGTGTCGCAGGTAATTAAAGAATTGCCGGAAGGTTATTCCTGGCTTGTCTATATTAACCCGTTGACGAGTATTTTTGAGTTTTTTAAATATTCTTTTCTGGGCAAAGGAACCTTTACAATGTTGGGGCTGTTATATTCTGTTGGAAGTACGATTGTCATTTTTCTGTTAGGATTGGTTATTTTTAATCGTACGGAAAGAAGCTTTATCGATACCATATAAAATCTACAGCCTAAGTATAAAGCTCCGGTAATAACACTTATATTTGTAGCCGGTTTTGAAAACTGTAGAAAGCAAGAGTAAACCTCGCAATCCGTTGCGATTTTAAAACTAATAATCAGAACATTTACATGAATATAAAGAAAATATGCTGTATCGGTGCAGGATATGTTGGAGGTCCAACTATGGCCGTTATTGCGCAGAAATGCCCGGACATAAAGGTAACAGTTGTCGATTTAAACGAAAAACGGATTGCTGCCTGGAATGATGAAAATGTTGAAAATATTCCGATTTACGAACCCGGACTTAGCGATATCGTCGCTTCCTGCCGTGGCCGTAATCTTTTTTTCTCTACCGAAGTAGATAAGGCCATCGATGAAGCCGATATGATTTTTATCTCGGTAAATACGCCTACAAAAACATATGGTGTCGGGAAAGGAATGGCAGCCGATTTAAAATATATTGAATTGTGTGCAAGACAAATTGCCCGTGTTGCTAAAAATGATAAAATTGTTGTTGAAAAATCAACACTACCGGTACGTACTGCCAGTGCTATTAAAGATATTCTGGACAATACCGGTAACGGGGTACAATTCCAGATTTTATCCAATCCGGAGTTCCTGGCAGAAGGAACTGCTGTAGCCGATTTATTAATGCCGGATCGCGTACTGATTGGTGGCGATACGACCGAAGAAGGGCAAAATGCCATTCAGAAACTGGTAGATATTTATGCCAACTGGGTTCCGAATGAGCGTATTCTTACAACCAATGTATGGTCTTCGGAATTGTCAAAATTAACAGCAAATGCTTTTCTGGCGCAACGCGTATCGTCTATCAATGCCTTGTCGGAATTATGTGAAAAAACGGGTGCCGATGTAAATGAGGTGGCCAAAGCAATTGGTATGGATAGTCGTATCGGATCAAAATTCTTAAAATCATCGGTTGGTTTTGGAGGATCCTGTTTTCAAAAAGATATTTTAAACCTGGTTTATATCGCTAAATCCTACGGATTAAATGAAGTTGCCGATTATTGGGAGCAAGTGATCATTATGAACGACCACCAGAAGCGCCGTTTTGGTAAAAATATCATCCAGACGTTATACAATACGGTTTCCGGAAAGAAAATCGCTTTTATGGGATGGGCATTTAAAAAAGATACCAACGATACCCGGGAGTCGGCGGCTATTTATGTAGCTGATGACTTGTTGAGCGAACGTGCGGAAATCGCAGTATATGATCCGAAAGTACAGGAAGATCAGATTTTTTATGATCTGGATTACCTGGAAACCCGTTCTTCAGAAGAAAATAGAAGCGGACTATCAGTAACTAGCGATCCGTATGCGGCTGCCGAAAAAGCGCATGCTATTGCCATATTAACCGAATGGGACGAATTTAGAACCTACGACTGGCAACGTATTTATGACAATATGTTAAAACCGGCTTTTATCTTCGACGGTCGAAACCTTCTGGATAAAGAAGCTCTGCAGAAAATAGGATTTGTATATCAGGGAATCGGTTCGTAAGCCGCTGTAACAATAGAACTAAAATGCCTTTCTTATTATATGAGAAAGGCATTTTTTTTAATAATAGTAATGAATTTTGTGACATTTTAAAATTTCTGTAAAAAAATATTTTTGTTACAAAATAACGAGTACTTTTGTTGCTCACAATTGTAGGCATGTTAGAATCTTTAATAACATCTAAAACCCGATTACGGCTATTGGTTAAGTTTTTTATAAATGCAGCCAATCATGGCCATTTGAGAGGTTTAGCCGAAGAATTCAGCGAATCGACCAATGCGATACGCAAAGAATTAAACAATCTTTCGGAAGCGGGTTATCTTGAAAAAGAAGCCATACGGAATACGATTTCCTATCGGGCCAATACCAATCACCCCCTTTTTTCGTTGTTGCAAAGTGTCGTTAGACGAACTATAGGTTTGGACACAATAGTAGCAACTATACTAGAGCGAATGGGCGAAGTAAAAAAAGTATACCTCATTGGCGATTATGCCGAAGGGCGGGATACCGGAACCATAGAAGTTGTATTGGAAGGGAAAGAACTCAATGCAGAATATGTGGGACAGCTGGCCTACAAAATTGAAGGAGAAATCAAACGAAAGGTAAAGTTTATCCTAACGGATAACTATGATAAAAAAGGACTGTTGCTTTTTGGAGGTAACAATTAATTCGCGAATCAAATACCAATCGTTTGGGAATTCTGTAATAATAAAAAATGTTTATCCTAATAAAAAATATAGAAAATGAGTAAACTTTTGATTACCGGTGGTGCTGGATTTATCGGATCGAATCTTATAGAATACTTTCTGAATAAAAAACACAGCATCGTTTGTCTGGATAATTTTTCAACCGGTTATCGTCACAATATCGAACCGTTTCTGAATAATCCGGACTTTACTTTGATCGAAGGCGATATCCGCGATTTGGAAACCTGTAGAAAAGCGGTCGATGGTGCCGATTATGTATTGCATCAGGCGGCATTGGGATCGGTGCCGCGTTCCATTAACGACCCGATTACAAGTAACGACGTAAATGTCTCGGGTTTTCTGAATATGCTCGTAGCGGCCAGAGATGCCGGTGTAAAACGATTTGTATATGCTGCAAGCTCTTCAACCTATGGTGATTCGGAAGCATTGCCAAAAGTCGAAGATAAAATCGGTAAGCCGTTATCGCCTTATGCGATTACAAAATATGTAAACGAATTGTATGCCGACGTTTTTAGTAAAACATATGGGATGGAAACCATTGGGTTACGCTACTTCAATGTCTTCGGAAGACGCCAGAATCCAAATGGAGCTTATGCTGCAGTAATTCCGAAATTTGTCATGCAGTTTATGCAACATGAAAGTCCGGTGATTAATGGCGATGGACAATATTCAAGAGATTTTACCTATATCGACAATGTAATTCAGATGAACGAACGCGCTTTGGAAACTACGCGTACAGAAGCGGTTAATACCGTTTATAATACCGCCTTTGGCGATCGGACTACCTTAAAAGAGTTGGTAAACTATTTAAAAGAATACTTGTCGGAATTGGATCCGGAGATTGCCAATGTAGCTATTGTTCACGGACCGAATCGTGCCGGCGATATTCCGCATTCCCTGGCAAGTATTGATAAAGCAAAAGCATTATTAGGGTATGACCCGAAATATGATATTAAAAAAGGTTTAAAAGAAGCAGTTTCCTGGTATTGGGAAAACTTAAAATAATATAAAAAACATTCAATGGATACTAAAATTGCCGTTATAGGTTTAGGATATGTAGGCTTGCCGTTGGCAAGATTGTTTGCTACCAAATATGCTGTTGTGGGTTTTGATATCAACCAGCAAAGGATTGGAGAATTAAATGCCGGAAAAGATGTAACGCTCGAAGTAGACCAGGTTACATTAAAAGAAGTGTTGGTTGAAAGAGGAAATACGTCGGGTAAAGGTTTGTTCTGTTCTGCTAACCTAGACGATATCAGTGAATGTAACTATTATATTATTACGGTACCTACTCCGGTTGATAAACACAACCGTCCGGATTTAACACCTTTGTATAAAGCCAGTGAAACGGTAGGAAAGGTGTTGAAAAAAGGAGACATTGTAGTATATGAATCTACGGTTTATCCGGGGGTTACCGAAGAGGAATGCGTACCAGTACTGGAAAAAATATCCGGATTAAAGTTTAACGACGATTTTTTTGCAGGTTATTCACCGGAGCGAATCAATCCGGGCGATAAGCAACATACCGTTGAAAAGATCTTAAAAATTACTTCAGGGTCGACTTCCGAAACCGGTACGAAAGTAGACGAACTTTATAAAAGTGTTATTGTAGCCGGAACACACCTTGCACCAACTATAAAAGTAGCCGAAGCCGCTAAAGTGATCGAAAATTCACAACGCGACATCAATATTGCTTTTGTAAATGAGTTGGCTAAGATCTTTAATATTCTGGAAATCGATACACAGGCGGTTTTGGAAGCTGCCGGAACCAAATGGAACTTTTTACCTTTCCGACCAGGATTGGTTGGCGGACACTGTATTGGTGTTGATCCCTATTACCTTGCACAAAAGGCACAGGAAAAAGGCTATCATCCGGAAATTATTCTTGCCGGCCGTCGTTTAAACGACAGTATGGGAGAATATGTGGCTTCTCAGGTGGTAAAACTAATGATTAAAAAAGGAATCTCTGTAAATGGAGCGCGTTTGTTGATGATGGGGATTACATTTAAGGAAAACTGCCCGGATGTTCGCAATACTAAAATTGTCGATGTGATCCATTCGCTAAAAGAATACGGAATCACAGTGACGGTGTACGATTGTTGGGCCGATGCCGATGAGGTAAAACACGAATACGGTATCGAAATGGAAACGACTTTGCCCGCAGAAAAATTTGATGCGGTTGTTTTAGGGGTAAGCCATAAAGAATTTTTAACGGTCGATTATAAAACGTTACAGGCTGATAATAGTATTCTTTATGACGTAAAAGGTATATTGACCGGAAAAGTGGACGGAAAGTTATAATACACTTTTCCTTAACGACATGATAGAAAGAAACAATACGACTATGTTTTTGTTGGAAGTTTTTACAAATAAAACGCTATGTTAAGTACGATAAAGAATTTCTTTTTAACAGGAGAGAAAAGGAGTATTCATGCTAAAAAGAGTATCCTTTCGCTTATTCTTGTGCGCGGATTAACATTGCCGATCTCCTTTATTTTGATTCCACTTACCATTCGGTATGTGGATTCCGAATCGTATGGAATCTGGTTAACCATAACCTCGATCGTGGCCTGGATGAATTTTTTTGATATAGGAATCAACAACGGATTGCGAAATAAATTAGCGGAAAGTATTGCTAAAGACGATAGGGAACTGTCTAAAAAATACGTGAGTACTACTTACGCTATTTTGGGAGGAATTTCCGGGGCTATTTTTATTTTGTTTCTTATCGCCAATCAGTTTATGAATTGGTCGGTTATCTTAAATACCAAAACAGCATTAGCCGGAGAATTATCAAAAGTAGCGCTAATTGTTGTCGGATATTTTTGTTTGAAGTTTGTACTTTCTACGGTGAATATCATTTTACTGGCCGATCAGCAACCCGCAAAAGCTTCTTTAAGAGGATTTATAGAACAACTTACATCACTAATCGTTATTTTTATTTTAACGCGGTACACGGAAGGTTCTTTGTTAAATCTGGCCTATGGTTTATGTATTGCACCTATTATCGTGTTGGTTTTGTTTAATGCCGATCTGTTTCTGGGGCGCTATAAAGATATAAAACCCTCTTTTAGTAGTATTGATTTGTCACTGACTAAAAGCTTAATGGGTATCGGAATGAAGTTTTTTATTATCCAGATCGCCGGTGTCATTCAATTTCAAACCGCAAACTTTATTATTATTCATTATTTCGGAGCCGGTGATGTAACCGTTTATAATATCGTTTTTAAATATTTTAGCGTTCTGACTATTCTCATGACTATATTTACAACACCGTTTTGGTCGGCTGTTACTAATGCTTATGTATTGAAAGATTATAAATGGATTAAAGATTCCGAACGAAAATACCGAATGGTAGCCATTGGCTTTACACTATTAGGAGTGGTGATGTTGTTCCTTTCTAATTATGCCTACGATTTATGGCTCGGGAAAGAACGAATCTTTATTCCGTTTACGATTTCGGCTTTAATGTTGCTGTTTACCATTATTACCTTTTTCGGAGGGATCTATTGTACCATTTTAAACGGGATAAGTGCTTTGAACATTCAATATAAAGCATCCATGATTTCACCGTTGTTGTTTTTAGGGACATCCTATGTGTTTATTAAATATCTGGGATGGGGCGTTAATTCGATTATCCTGGCATCCATTATTTCTAATTTTAACGCTTTTATTCTGGCACCGCTTCAGTATATAAAAATATTTCATTCCAAGTAATTCCTATGTTGAAAATTGTGCATCTACAAACGTTAGTTTCTTTTCAGGGGAATGCCCCGATGCGATTACATGAAGCAATGCTTGATGAAGGATGGCAGTCGAAAATTCTCATTTATAATTCGCCCAGAGCAAACAGCAATACCTTATATCGTTTCTCAGGTGTCATGAAATTATTAAAGGCTCAGGCCTATGCGTATCTGCAAAAAGCAGTTGCCTTTCGAAAAAAAAAGAATACCTATTTTTTTAGCTATCCGAAAATGGTTGGAAACAATGTTGCCAATCATCCGTTTGTACAACAGGCCGATGTTATTTACCTTCATTGGATTGTAGGTGGTTTTTTAAACTTAAAAAATATTGAAGCTCTTTTAAAACTCGGAAAACCGGTGGTGTTTTTTATGCACGATATGTGGACCATTACCGGGGGATGCCATCACAGCTTTGATTGTGAAGGCTATAAAATGAATTGTGAACATTGCCCGTTATTTGAAAGGGATAAAAAATATTCGTGGGCCAGCACCCTTTTTAAAGAAAAGAAAAAACTGTTTTCAAAATACGATAATGTTTATTTTATGTCGCCCAGTAAATGGCTGATGTCTTGTGCCGAACAATCCGGCTTACTAGTGGGTAAAAGCGTTAGCAACATCCCGAATATTGTAGACGAAAATGTATTTAAAAAAATAGATAATGCTGTTGCTAAAAGTATTTTGAATTTCGATAAAGATACTGTTACCATTACGTTTGGATGTGTGGCCGGTAAAAATAATAGCTACAAAGGATGGGATTATCTGGAAAAAGCACTGAAAAGTATACATGCTACCCGAAACGACCTGAAATTAAATATCGTTGTTTTCGGAAGTGATTACGATCAGGCGACCGCAGATGCCATACCGTTTCCGATTCGATTTTTGGGACAGATCAACGATCAAACGACCATGATGGTGTTGAACAACGCTACTGATGTTTTTGTATCGCCTACACTGGCCGAAAATTTCAGTCAGACCTTACTGGAAAATGTGATGTGCCAAACACCTGTTGTCGGTTTTAATGTGGGCGGAGTTCCTGAAATTATTGAACATAAAAAAAACGGTTATCTTGCCGCATACAAATCGGCCGAAGATCTGGCTAACGGGATCCTGTTCTGTATCGATAATAAAATCGAATTCGACCCGCCCAAACAGTATTTTAAAAAAGTACTGTTAAACAGCCATTTTCAATTTATGCAATCTAAAGTTAAAAATGAAGCTTAAATGATATGAAGCTAAAACTGACTAAAAACAACACCATTACAACGACATTACTGCTGTCGTTATTAGGGGTTTCTATATTTAATATGCTGCCGATTTTATTTCCGGGAACAGCAAGTTTTGCGTTTGTTTTTATTTTTTGTTTTACATTCCTATTCCTTTACAAACTTTTATTTAGCACCGAAAAATTTAAAACCAGTCTTCAAACCAATTTTTTTTACATCGCATTACTCGTATGGACCGTCATAATGTGTTTGAGAGGTTTCGAATTTAATTATGACTTTTACAGAAGTTTGGCTATTTCACCCTATGTGTTTCTGCCGTACCTGTTACCGCTAACAGTGAACTATTTTAATTTTAGTGATTTTAAAAATATCCTCACAATAATTCATGTTACCAATGGGATCTATCTGATTTTTATTGCACTATATTTTATACAACCCGGAAACGATATTCTCCTGGCTTTGGGTTTTGTGGAAGATGCTAGTAAATACCTCGCTTTTCCTAATTTTCTGATGCTTTTTTCTATTCAGAGACTCACTCAAAGACAAAAGATTCTTTCGCTAATCGTTTTCTGTGTCGGATTTTTAATAGCGGTTTATACAGCGAGAAGAAGTTTGACATGGGTATATGCCTGTGCTTCCGTCTTACTGCTTTACCTGAGGTATATCAGTACAAAAGGTAGTTTTGTAAAAAAAATAAGATTCTTCTTTTTTGTTGGAATCATCGGTTGCGGTATGTATTTCGGCTATGTAAAATATGAGCGTTCCCTCTTTGGTAATCTAATTGAAAAACTGGATCTGGATTCCAGAGGAACCGTATTACGGGATTTTGAAAGGGATATGCAATTTAGCGATCTTTTTTTCGGAAGAGGGCTCAACGGAAAATACAAACTCGTAGAAACCGATCCCGAAATTAATGCTGATTATTCGGGCTACAGAAATATCATTGAATCCGGATACCTTAATATTCTGCTAAAAGGTGGTTATATCTATCTGGTATTACTACTGGCGATTTATCTAAAGGCGATTTATAACGGTTTGTTTAAATCGAAAAATAACTTTGCTAAAATATTTGCCTGTTTCGTTTTGTTACATGTTTTAGAAGCCTATCCGGCCGGAATTCTTACGTTTAATATGCGATTTGTACTTGTTTGGTTTTGCATCGCCATGTGTTGGAACACACGGTTTCTGAATGCAAAAAATAATGAGTTGGAATTAATTTTAAAAAAAGTCAATTAGATGAAAACATTCCCTAAAGTTTTAATTATTAGCCTTGACCCTTTTAATAGGGGTAATGCTTCGGGAATTACACTTTCCAATTTATTTAAAGGATGGGATAAAAATTGTATCGCACAGGTTTATATGTCTCATATTGAGCCGGAAAAAGATATCTGTACCAGGTATTTTAAGTTAAGCCCTAAAACAGTACCGTTCGATTATTACGTCAGAAAATGTATTGGTTCCGATAAAAATAATAACCAGGGAGCTCCGGCTGCTGTTACGCTCACCGCTAAAGACAGGTCTCTAAAGCGTAAATTGCATTTGGATTTTAGAGCGTTGGCAGATTTTAGCCCGATCTTCTTTCCGGATGATTTGTTTCAATGGATTGAAAATTTTAATCCTGATGTGGTCTATTGTACATTGGGAAATGCAAGAATGCTCGAGATGGTAACAGCTATAGCAACGAAAATCAAAAAGCCAATCGTTCCGCATTTTATGGATGATTGGCCTACAACACTTTATACGCAAAAGGAACTTTTCGGAATTGCTAGAAAAATTTTTGACAAAAAATTCAAGGCAATGTTGAAAAATGCCAACGGTGGGATGTGTATTTCCAAACAAATGGCTGATGAATATGAAACCCGATATAAATTGCCATTTGCACCTTTTGTAACCTGTGTTGATGACGAACTTTTTTGCGAACCGGAAAATCTGGACGAAAAAGGTGCTTTTACAATAATGTATATAGGCGGTTTACATTTAAACCGATGGAAATCGCTCTTAGCGATATCAAACGCCATTGAAAAAATAAATTCGAACGGAAGCGATACGATATTGAAAATTTACTGTCCGCTTAGAGATGTTGAATTATATGCTGATTTTTTTGCAGAAAATAAAAAAACAAGATTTGAAGGATCTATCGGTAGCGATGCCGTTCCGGAGATGCTCAAAAAGGCATCGCTATTAATTCATGTGGAATCTTTCGATGCTAATTATGCGGAATATACTAGATTGTCAATATCAACCAAAATTCCGCAATATATGGCTGCCGGAAAACCAATTTTAGGATATGGACCGGATGATCTGGCATCAATGCAACACATCGTATTTGCCCATGCCGGAGCTGTATTGACCGATAAAGATGACTTAGAGAAACAAATGAATGTATTGATTGGTGATACTCAGAAATTAAAAGAATATTCGATAAACGGTTTTAATTATGCAAAAGAGTTTCATTCGAAAGAAAATAATTTAAAACGGCTAATCGAAACGATAAATAACTATTCGGCATAAGCAATTGCCGAGGTTAACGGTCATTAATAACAATATCAAATGAAATTGATCATTAGTCTGATTTACGCTTTTTTTAATTTATTTAGTCGAGCGTATTATAGAATTTTTATTCTAAACTTTAAGAGAATGCTTTTTGCTTCTTGCGGGAAAAATGTAATTATCGCCAAAGGCGGAATGTTTACCTATAAAAATATTTATTTGGGAGATAATATATATATAGGCGGACAAGCGATGTTTATGTGTACACTGGCAAAAATCAGATTTGGAAATAATATTATGTTAGGACCAAGGGTGGCTATCATTACGGGCGGACACCGAATGGATATCATCGGACGATACATGATTGATATTACAAATAATGAAAAAAGACCAGAAGACGACAGAGATGTTATTGTTCAGGATGATGTCTGGATTGGGGCGAATGTCACGATTTTGAGAGGCGTAACGATTGGAGAAGGTAGTATTGTGGCTGCGGGTAGTGTTGTTACTAAAGATGTGGAACCCTATAGTATCGTTGGCGGATCGCCTGCAAAAAGAATCAAAATGAGATTTACAGAAGAAGAAATTATAAATCATAAAAGAAGTTTAGGTAAAAAGTAATGAAAACTTACGTTTATGTCATATCGGGACGTTTTTCATCAGATGATGCGATGTCCATACGCGTTATGAGTTTTTGTAAAATTCTGAAAGAGACGGGAAATGATGTGATCGTTGTAAGCCTTGATGAATCGGAACCGTATAAAATGCACGAGCATAAGGGCGTAAAATATATTTCAATTAATAGTGGTTCACGAGCTTTACTCTCCCGAATCTTTAATCACCTCTTTTTTAAAAGAAGATTGTGTGCCGTATTACAAAAATTGACCATAGAAACGGAGATTGCCGGTGTATTCTTTTACGATATAACACCTGATGCAATAGGATTTTTAAAAAAATATACCCGCAGAAATAAAATAAATTTGTTTCATGACAGCGTGGAGTGGTATTCACCCGAACAGTTTAAATGGGGAAGACTGGCTTTGGCCTATCGTTTGAAAAATTTGTTGAATACAAAACTCATCGATAAACAGGTGTCGGTTTTTGCCATTAGTAGTTATTTGTACAATCATTTTAAAAGTAAAGGAATAGCGGTAACCAGAGTTCCTGTTATGCTGGATATGCAAGAGGTTTTAGCGGAAAAAGAACTCGATAATGATAAAGTAATACTACTATATGCAGGTTCTCCCGGTAAAAAGGACTATCTAAAAGAGATCGTTGGTGGATTGGCACAACTTGAACAAGAGGATTTGGAAAAAGTAAGATTTCATATTTTTGGAATTAATGAAAAACAATTGACCGAAATTTGTTTAGTTCCGGTCGAGGTGATACAACGATGCCGTAAAAGTTTAATCATTCATGGAAGAGTGAAAAGGGAGGTTGTTTTGGCGTATATGAAGCAAACCAATTTTACTGTTTTATTACGGTCTGCTGAGTTGCGATATGCAAAAGCAGGTTTCCCTACTAAAGTTGTAGAAAGCTTGGCAACCGCAACTCCGGTTATCTGTAATATTACTTCTGACCTCGGTGTATATTTAAAAGATGGTGAAAATGCTCTTTTAGTAAATGCTTGTTCGGATATTGATTTTAAAAATACATTGAAAAAGGCCTTAACACTGTCATTTGAAGAACGAAAAATACTCGCTCTTAATGCCAGAAAAACAGCCGAGGATAACTTTGATTATAGAAACTTTATAACACAATTCAATTCTTTTATAAAGGAATAGTGACTCCCAACGGGATGATTTTCTAAATAACGGAGTCTAATAATACAACAAATGACAACAAAAAAGAAAAAAATACTTTTTGTAGGATCGTTTAAAGAAACATCGAAAGCAGGTGGTGTTGGCGGACAAATGTTTGCCTGTAAAACCATTGTAAATAGCGAACTGAGTCATTTTGTAGACTGGACGCTGATCGATACCACTGCCGATAGTAATGTAGCAGTAAGTAAATTCAACCGAATCGGGAAAGCATTCCGCCGTTTTGTGAAATTTGTATATCATATACTGTTCACAAAATATGATCATGTTCTGGTATTCGTCGCAGACGGATGGAGCTTTTGGGAAAAAGGATTAATGTGTGTACTCGCAAAAAAAATAACACGTAGTAACGTTATTATTGCGCCGCGTTCCGGTTTTATTATCAACGATATCAATGCAAAAGGAAAGCTGTATAACTTTATAAAATACGTTTTCAGAGAAGTCGATACGGTAATTTGCCAAAGTAAGAGTTGGAAAAATATCTTCGAAAGTATAACCGACCTGAACCATTCATCAAAATTTACGATCATCGAAAATGTAATCGATTTCGATCGCTATAAAGATAGCACCATTAGAAATAGAACATCCGGTGATAAAGTGGTGATTCTTTTTATGGCTTGGGTTTCAAGAGATAAGGGGATTTACGAGTTAATCGACGCCATACAAAAATTAAAAGAAACGACTTCTGATTTTAAAGTGTTGGTAGCCGGTTTAGGAAAAGATTTTGATGCAATTGCCGTAAAAATCCGCGAAATGGAACTCACCGATCAGGTCGAATTAAAAGGTTGGGTATTGGGAAATGAAAAATTAGAACTTCTTGAACAAACCGATATTTTTGTATTGCCAACGTATTTTGACGGCTATCCCAATTCGCTAATGGAAGCTATGGCGGCCGGTAAAGCTTGTATTGCGACGAAAGTCGGATCGATTCCGGATATGATTGAGGACAATGAAAATGGAATGTTGATTGAGAAGCAAAATACACAACAACTATTTGAAAAATTAGAATTGCTGGTTCGCGATTCCGAACGTAGAAAAAAACTGGGACTAAAGGCCAGAAATAAAATCGAAACCGTTAATGCCATACCGGTGGGTATTTCAAAATATAAAAAAATATTTAATATTGATAATAAAAATTAGAGATAATGAAAGATAAAGTATTGCTCATTACCGGTGGAACCGGCTCTTTCGGAAACGCCGTACTGAACCGTTTTTTGCATACCGATCACTTTAAGGAAATCCGCATTTTTTCGCGTGATGAGAAAAAGCAGGATGATATGCGAAACCAACTAAAAAATGATAAACTTCGTTTTTATATTGGCGATGTTCGCGATTATAACAGTATCGAACGGGCGATGCGTGGTGTCGATTATGTATTCCATGCTGCGGCTTTAAAACAAGTGCCTTCCTGTGAGTTTTTCCCGATTGAGGCGACAAAAACCAATGTGTTCGGAACGCAAAACGTGATCGATGCGGCCGCAGCCAATAAGGTAAGCAAAGTAATCTGTTTGAGTACCGATAAAGCGGCTTATCCGATTAATGCGATGGGAATATCTAAAGCGTTAATGGAAAAAGTAGCCATTGCTGCTTCCCGAAATCTAAAAGATACTACGGTTTGTCTTACCCGATATGGAAATGTAATGGCATCCCGCGGTTCGGTAATTCCGCTGTTTCTAAAACAAATTAAAGACGGTCAGCCAATAACGATTACCGATCCGGGTATGACACGTTTCCTGATGTCGCTCGAAGAAGCTGTAGAATTGGTGTTGTTTGCTTTCGAAAACGGAAATCCGGGCGATTTGTTTGTAAACAAAGCACCGGCCGGAACGATTGGCGACTTGGCACAGGCTTTAAAAGAAATATGTAATGCCGATAACGAAATTAAAATCATCGGAACCCGTCACGGTGAAAAATTATACGAAACCCTGTGTACGCGCGAAGAAATGGTTAAAGCCGAAGATATGGGCGATTTTTACAGAATTCCGGCCGATAACCGAGACCTGAATTATGCCAAATATTTCTCCGAAGGCGAACAGGATGTATCACAAATAGAAGATTACCATTCCCACAATACGGAACAACAGGATGTGGAAGGTATGAAACAATTATTATTAAAATTACCACTGATCCGCAAAGAAATTTTCGGAGAAGAAATCGTATAAACAGAATCCATGAAGCCAACAATTATCAAAGGCGGTTTTTTTTCGGATGAAAGGGGAGGCCTTTCGTTTAATAACGAATTTGATGCGACAATCATCAAACGAATGTATATGATCGAAAATGCCAAAACGGAAGAACTTCGCGGCTGGCGGGGACATCAGATCGAACAACGATGGTTTGCTGCCGTTTCCGGAAAATTTGAAATCCAACTCATTGAAGTGGACGACTGGATAAAACCGTCTCAAGATCTGGTGCCGTTATCGTATGAACTCAAAGCCGGTGCGTTGGATATTTTACAGGTGCCGCCGGGTTACATCAGTGGTATCTGCGCAAAGGAACCCAATTCCAGATTGTTGGTTTTGGCTGATTATCGTTTTGGAGAAATAGAAGACGAATACAGATTTGATGACGATTATTTTAAATCATAAACAAAAAAATAACTAAAATGCTAAAAGTTGGGATTACAGGACAAAAAGGATTTGTGGGAACACATCTTTACAATACATTAGGACTGTACACTACGGAATTTGAACGTGTCGAATTCCAAAAACTTTTTTTTGATACCGAAGAAACACTCGATACTTTTGTAGCGCAATGTGATGTGATTGTCCATTTGGCCGCGATGAACCGCCATGATGATCCGGAAGTGATCTATACAACCAATGTAAATCTGGTACAAAAACTGGTGGCTTCGTTAAAGCGAACGAATAGTAAGGCACATGTATTAATGTCGTCTTCGTCTCAGGAAGAACGCGATAATTTATACGGAAAATCCAAAAAAGAAGGCCGTGAATTGTTAAGCAATTGGGCTGAATCAGCCGGAGCAACGTTTACCGGAATGGTCATTCCGAATGTATTCGGTCCGTTTGGGCAACCGTTTTACAATTCGGTTGTGGCTACATTTTCACATCAGATTACCCGAGGTGAAACACCGCAGATTCAGGTCGATGGCGATTTAAAGCTGATCTATGTGGGCGAACTGGTTCAGGAGATTGTACAGAAAATCCGGGAAGCTAAAAACGAGCCGCTTTATACGGTAGCACATACCGCCGAAGCCAAAGTTTCGGAAATATTAGCACTATTACAAAACTATAAAACGCAATACCAGGACAACGGGGAAATTCCGGAAATACAGAATACGTTCGAGTTAAATCTGTTCAATACCTACCGTTGCTATATGGATATCAAAAATCATTTCCCGGTATTGTTCACGCAACATACCGATCCGCGAGGTTCTTTTGTGGAGGTGATTCGCCTTGGTATTGGCGGTCAGGTGTCGTTTTCGACTACCGTACCCGAAATTACCCGAGGGAATCATTATCATACCCGTAAAATCGAGCGATTTGCTGTGATCAAAGGAAAAGCATTGATTCAGCTTCGTAAAATCGGAACGGATGAGGTATTGGATTTTTACCTGGATGGCGATCAGCCGGCTTATGTGGATATGCCGATCTGGTATACGCACAATATAAAAAATATAGGAGAAGACGTATTGTACACAAACTTCTGGATTAACGAACCTTACAATCCGGAAGATGCCGATACCTATTTCGAAAACGTATAAATTTGATTTAGAAAAATAACACAAGATGACAAAGTTAAAAGTAATGACGGTCGTGGGAACACGTCCGGAAATCATACGATTATCCCGAGTAATGGCCGCATTGGATCATTCGGAGGCTATCGACCATATTATTGTACATACCGGTCAGAATTATGATTATGAACTGAATCAGATTTTCTTTGATGATCTGGGGATTCGTAAACCGGATCATTTTTTAAACGCGGCCGGAGCGACTGCTACCGAAACCGTTGGTCAGATTCTGATTAAAATCGATCCGTTACTGGAAAGCGAACAACCGGATGCTTTTTTAGTGTTGGGCGATACCAATAGCTGCCTTTGTGCGATTCCGGCGAAAAAAAGACATATTCCGATTTTCCATATGGAAGCCGGAAACCGTTGTTTTGATCAAAGAGTTCCGGAAGAAACCAATCGTAAAATCGTAGATCATGTGTCGGATATTAACCTGACCTATAGTGATATTGCACGTGAGTATTTGTTGCGTGAAGGTCTTCCTGCCGACCGGATTATCAAAACCGGATCGCCTATGTATGAAGTGTTGATGCATTATCTGCCATCGATCGAACAGTCGGACGTATTGGAACGACTGCAATTGGAAGAACGAAAATTCTTTGTCGTATCGGCACACCGGGAAGAAAATATCAATAGCGAGAAAAACTTTAGCGGTTTAATGGAATCCCTAAACCGTATCGCCGAAAAATACCAGTACCCGATTATTGTGAGTACGCACCCGCGTACCCGTAACATGATCGAAAAGAAAAATATAACGATGCGCCCGGAAGTGCAATTCCTAAAACCATTGGGTTTTAATGATTATAACGCCCTTCAGATGAAATCATTTGCCGTTTTGTCCGATAGCGGAACCATTTCGGAAGAATCGTCAATTCTAAATTTCAGAGCGCTCAATATCCGGGAAGCACATGAACGTCCGGAAGCGATGGAAGAAGCATCAGTAATGATGGTTGGATTGGATCCGGAACGGATTATGCAGGGATTAACACAACTGCAATATCAGAAAATAGGAAAAGAACGTAGTTTCCGTCCGGTAGCCGATTATTCGATGCCAAATGTGTCCGAAAAAATGGTACGTATCATCCTAAGCTATACCACGTATATCAAACGCGTAGTTTGGGGAGAATAGTAATCAAAATGTAGTAAAAGAAGACAGCTACAATACAAGAATAATACATGAAAATACTTTTTCTTACATTAGTGAAAATAAAAACTCTTGATGAAAGAGGTATTTACACGGATTTGCTCCGAAAATTCAGATCCGAAGGACACAGTGTGTTTGTTGTTAGCCCGACAGAGCGTCGCGATAAAAAGAAAACACATCGTATTACCGAATCGGGCGCAACGATTTTAAACGTGCGCACTTTTAACCTTCAAAAAACAAATCTGATCGAAAAAGGAGTAGGAACGCTGGCTATTGAGTATCAGTATTTAAATGCCATCAAAAAATATTTTGCCAACGAAAAGTTCGATCTGGTTTTATATTCCACACCACCGATAACTTTTTCGAAGGTAATTCACTTTGTAAAGAAAAGAGATAATGCCTATTCGTATCTGCTGTTAAAAGATATTTTTCCGCAAAATGCGGTGGATATGAAAATGTTGAAAAAAGACGGATTGTTGCATCGTTTTTTTCTGAAAAAAGAAGCAAAATTATATCAGTTATCGGATGCCATCGGATGTATGTCGGATGCGAATAAGGAGTATATAATCCGGCACAACCCCAAAATAGCCGTATCGAAAGTGGAAGTAAATCCGAATTCGATCGAACCACTGGAGGTGACTATTGAGGTTCGGGAACAAGAAGCGATACGGGCAAAATACGGTTTGCCATCGGATAAAAAACTGTTTGTTTATGGCGGTAATCTGGGTATCCCGCAAGGGATCGATTTTCTGTTGGAAACAATTGAAGCCGTGCAAACAGAAGGTGTTTATTTCTTAATTGTGGGATCGGGTACCGAATACGAACGCATCGCACAATGGTTCGCCGTAAAACAACCTGGAAATGCCAAACTGCTAAACGGGTTGCCTAAAAACGATTACGATGTTTTATTACGCGCCTGTGATATAGGCTTAATCTTTTTACATAAAGATTTTACGATACCAAATTTCCCGTCTCGACTGTTGTCGTATCTGGAAATGAAGCTGCCCATCATTGCGGCAACCGATTCTAATACGGATATTGGTACGGTGATTGAAAATGCGGGATGTGGTTATTGGGTACAATCCGGCGATATCGCAGGAATGAAAGAAGCAGTTGAAAAACTGTATTCGTGTACGCCCGATAGTTATAAAAAGATGTGTAATAACGGATGGGATTTATTACAAAAAGAATATCAGGTAACCCATTCCTATCAATTGATCAATGATAAAGTGAAATATGTATAGCGCTATAGTAAAACCTCTTTTCGATTTTATAGTGGCTTTTTTTGGGTTGCTAATTCTGAGTCCGATATTTATTATCGTAATGATTGCTTTGTTTATTGCAAACGATGGAAAGCCTTTTTTCTTTCAGATCAGACCCGGAAAAAACGAACGCCTTTTTAAAATCATTAAGTTTAAAACGATGAATGATAAACGCGACGAAAATGGAAATTTACGACCGGATTCCGAACGTCTGACAAGAGTCGGAAACTTTGTTCGTAAAACATCGTTGGATGAAATTCCACAGTTGTTAAACGTCATAAAAGGAGATATGAGTCTGGTTGGACCACGTCCATTGCTACCGCAATATTTACCGTTATATAACGAAACCCAAAAAAAACGACATTTAGTAAAACCAGGAATTACTGGTTGGGCTCAGGTAAATGGACGTAATGCTATTAGTTGGCAACAAAAATTTGAATATGATGTCAGATATACCGAACAAATCAGTTTGGTATTCGACCTGAAGATAATGTTTCTTACGATAAAAAAAGTATGCATTCGGGAAGGCATTTCAGCCGAAGGTATGGCTACAACGGAAGCATTTAAAGGAAATTAAAGATGAAAAATATTGCAATCATAGGTGCCGGCGGTTTTGGCAGAGAAGTAAAAATGATTCTGGATGATAGTAATGCCCGTGTTGCGGAGTATCATTTTGTGGGTTTTTACGACGATGGTTTTGAAAAAGGAACTTTAGTCAACGGCTATCCCGTTTTGGGTGGTGTCGAAGATTTGAATTTGGTGTCGGAAAACCTGAGTGTCGCTTTAGGAATAGGCGATCCAAAAACCAAATTGAAAATTATTCAAAAAATAACGAATCCGAAAATTGATTATCCTACGTTAATCCATCCAGGAGCAATTGTTGGAAGTGACCAGATTACGATTGGTCAGGGGACGATTATCTGTGCCGGATGTATTCTGACATGCAATATCGATATCGCCGAATTTGTAACATTAAATCTGATGTGTACCGTAGGACACGATACGCAAATTGAAGCGTATGCTTCGTTTATGCCAGCTGTAAATATATCGGGTGAAGTCAAAATCGCCAGAGAAGTATACGTTGGAACCGGAGCCAAAATAATTAATCAATTGGAAATAGGTGCAGAAACGATCATAGGTGCGGGTGCCGTTGTCGCCAAAACACTACCGGAAAAATGTACCGCTGTTGGTATACCGGCCAAACCGATTAAATTTCACAAACAATAGTCTAAATTGCCACGGTAATTCCATACTATGCTATTAAAACAACTTTTTGATACGTGCCTTGCTTTGCTACTGCTAATACTCTTTTCAGGGGTGTTATTGGCCGTGTGGATTATATCCGCCATAGCAACGCGGTCGAACGGTCTTTTCCTCCAAAAAAGAATCGGACAGTACGGAAAGCCGTTTACCATAATAAAATTTAAAACCATGCGTTTAGTATCTGCTGGTGATACTAAGAGTGAAGTTGTTATTCCAACGATATCCGCCTTTTTTCGCAAATATAAATTGGACGAGCTGCCACAGTTACTCAATATACTGGTCGGACAAATGAGTTTTGTTGGTCCAAGACCCGATATTCCCGGTTATTACGACAAGTTGGTCGGTGAAGAACGTAAAATTTTAGAATTGAAACCCGGGTTAACTTCAGAAGCGAGCATTAAGTACTCGAATGAAGAAGAAATATTAAAAAATATTCCCAATCCTGAGAAATTTAACAACGAGGTTATTTTTCCGGATAAAATAAAAATGAATTTACATTATTATTATAACCGCAGCTTTACAGGGGATCTTAAGGTGATATTTAACACATTGCTTCGTTTTTGTTAAAAATAAATATTTTAATAAGAGGGTTTTTACATAATATTCAGGGTTTATCACGCTATATAAATAAGTATAATGTTAACAATGACAAAAGAATAATTATTTTTGCATAAAGATTAGTTCTTCTTTTTAAATAAATATGAAAAAAATGAGTTCTGCTAAGATTTGGCTTTCTTCACCTCATATGGGAGGAACGGAGCAACGTTATGTTAATGAGGCTTTCGAAAGTAACTGGATCGCTCCTTTGGGACCGAATGTAACCGGTTTTGAAAATGCATTGCAATCCTATCTGGGCGGTGCAGTCGAAATAGCGGCATTAAGTTCAGGAACAGCAGCGCTGCATTTATCCTTAATTATGTTGGGCGTGCAGGCTGGTGATGAGGTATTATGTCAATCCATGACATTTTCGGCATCGGCCAATCCAATTGCCTATCAGGGAGCCACGCCGATTTTTATTGACAGTGAATCCGATACCTGGAATATGTGTCCTGTAGCGCTGGAAAATGCCATCAAAGACCGTATCGCTTTAGGGAAAAAGCCAAAAGCGATTATTGCGGTACACCTGTATGGTATGCCTTATAAAGTAGACGAAATCAACCGAATTGCAGCAGCCTATGATATCCCGGTAATTGAAGACAGTGCCGAAGCGCTTGGAAGTACCTATAATGGTAAATCCTGCGGAACTTTCGGACAGTTCGGTATCCTATCCTTTAATGGAAATAAAATCATCACAACATCGGGTGGTGGTGCCTTGGTTGTTAAAGACCAGGAACTGAAAAAGAAAACAATATTTTTATCGACGCAGGCAAGAGACGAAGCGCCTCACTACCAACACAGTGTTATCGGGTATAATTACCGGATGAGTAATATTTGTGCCGGAATCGGAAGAGGACAAATGGAAGTGCTGGACAATCATGTTGCGTTGCGAAGAAAAGTAAATCAATATTATAGAAACTATTTTAAAAATATAGAAGGGATAACCGTATTACAAGAGCCAACAACCGATTATTTTTCGAATCATTGGTTAACGGCAATTTATATCGATCCGGTTATTTTTGGTGTAACGGCTGCCGAGGAATTGCGACTAATGTTGGATGCTAACAATATTGAAAGCAGACCACTTTGGAAACCAATGCATTTGCAACCGGTATTCGAAAATGCCCCCTATTATGGAGGAACTATCGCAGAAGAGCTGTTTAAAAACGGGCTATGTCTGCCTTCCGGTTCGAATATGACCGATGCTGAAATGGAACGAATTGGAATAGTTCTTGATATGTTTTTTAAACTAAAACTTTCGGAAGCACTTTAATTCACCTTAATTATAGTAATAATTTATGAATAATAATACTGTTGAACTTGAAAAATAGTGTGCTGCAAGGTCTGTATTCTAATTTACAGCAGGCTTCATCAACTTTTAGGGAAGATTTTTCTTTGCAAAGTTTACGCTATTTGCCCCGATGGATTGTCTTATTTATAGACATTTCCGTCGTGATGATCGCTTCGGTGATCAGCTATTTCTTGCTCGACGGTTTGGGAATTCAGTTCCGACTGGCATTAGATAAAGACAAATTTATCTATGTTGTTAGTGTATATCTTTCGGTAACTGTTTTCTTTTTCTGGTTATTCCGAACCTATTCCGGAATTATCCGACATTCAACGTTTATCGACGGTATTCGTTTGTTTTTCGCACAATCGTCCACCTTTTTAGTGATGTTTTTTATAAATGTCTACTTCGAACAGGCCATTGGTGATAAACTGTTTCTGAATACCCGTTTGCTGCTCAATATTATTATTTCCTTTATGGGATTATTTCTGTACCGCATTGTGGTAAAACAGATTTTTGAGCATTACCTTACCGAATCCAAAAAAATAAAACTCGAAAGAGCGCTGATCTATGGTACCGGTTTTAACGCTACTGCCTTAGCCAATGCGTTGCGTACCGAACGACCACAACGTTTTAAATTACTGGGGTTTGTCGATTATGACGCATCCAATACCACAAAAAGGATTTTGGATATGCCGATTTATACCAGCCGAAAAAAAGTGCCGGTTTTACTACGTTCTTTAGGTGCTAATACGTTAATTCTGGCTTCAAACGATTTACAGGAAGACCGAAAAATCGAACTAATCGATGAGTGTTTGGAATACGGATTTAAAGTATATACCGTACCGGTAGTAGCCGACTGGTCGGATGTTAAGGACATTTCCAAAAAAGTAAAGTCGATTCAGATTGAAGACTTACTGGAGCGAATGCCAATCAAACTGGATAACACCGCTATTCAAAAGGAAATAAATGGGAAAACGGTGGTGATTACCGGAGCAGCCGGTTCAATCGGTGGTGAAATCGTAAATCAGGTAATTGCTTTCTCTCCTAAAAAAGTGATACTAATTGATCAGGCCGAAACACCCTTGTACCATCTAACGTTAGAACTGAGTAAAAAGAAAACAACGGCAACCGTGCATTCGTTTGTCGCCGATATACGGAATAAAAAAGAAATCGAGTCGATCTTCGCCAAATATAAACCGGATATTGTATTCCACGCGGCGGCCTATAAACATGTGCCGATGATGGAAGATCACCCGATACAGGCCGTTTATACCAATGTAATGGGAACCCGTAATCTGGCCGATTTATCCGTAGCCTATAAAGTGGAAAAATTCGTGATGATCTCAACCGATAAAGCCGTAAATCCGAGTAATGTGATGGGAGCCAGTAAGCGGATTGCAGAAAAATATGTGCAGACATTAAATTATCATTTGCATGATAATGGTATAAAACATACCAAGTTTATCACCACGCGTTTTGGAAATGTATTGGGCTCCAACGGTTCGGTTGTACCGCTGTTTAAACAACAAATTGCCAACGGTGGTCCGATAACGATTACGCATCCGAAGATTATCCGTTATTTTATGACCATCCCCGAAGCCTGTCAACTCGTATTGGAAGCAGGTGCTATGGGTAGTGGTGGCGAAATCTATATTTTTGATATGGGTAAACCGGTGAAAATTATTGATCTCGCGCGTAAAATGATTCGTATGGCGGGATTACAACCCGATAAAGATATCAAAATCGAATTCGTCGGATTGCGACCGGGAGAAAAATTATACGAGGAATTGTTAAATGATTCCTCTAAAACGTTGCCAACGCATCATGAAAAAATTATGATCGCTATTGAAGTTTCCGATACGTTTGAAATGATTTCTGAAGCAATAAATCATTTGGTCAATATCACCGAAGATGGAAATGACTTGTCTGAGATTGTATCACAAATGAAATCAATCGTACCGGAATTCAGAAGTATGAATTCGTCGTTCTCGACCTTGGATATTAATTAAAAATCAAAAGCGTATCTTTGCGCAAAATTTATTATTTATGGAGATAATTTCTCGCTTTTTCTGTTTTTTGGCCTTGGGAGCTTTGTTAATCCTGTCCTCTTGTGCACAAAAAAAAGACATTGTCTATTATCAAAACATTGATCAGTTTTCAAGAGAGGGATCTTCTGTTACATTCGAACCAAAATTACAACCGGACGACTTGCTAATGATTGTTGTTTCGGCAGAAAACCCCGAAGTGGCGGCACCGTTTAACTTATATGCCGTTACCATGCAAAACAATACCGAAACAGCATCCAGTCAACCGCGTTTACAAACCTACCTGGTGGATTCCAATGGGGAAATTTCGTTCCCGGTTATCGGAACTATCAAATTAGGAGGTTTAACCCGTAGTGAAGCTATGGCAAAATTGAAAGAGTTGTTAGGAGCTTATATCAAAAATCCAACGGTTAACATGCGAATATTAAACTATAAAGTAACCGTTCAGGGAGAAGTAATCAAACCAGGAACGTACCCAATACAGTCGGAACGAATTACACTACCCGAAGCATTGAGTTTAGCTGGCGATCTTACCGTTTACGGAAAACGAAACAATATTTTGATAATCCGGGAAACTGAAGGGAAAGTAACGACGACCCGTATTGATTTAACAAAACCGGAATTTTTTAATTCTCAGTTTTACTATCTGAAACAAAACGACGTGGTATACGTAGAACCGAACAAAACCAAGGTTAACTCATCTGTGATCGGACCGAATATCACAGTAGCCATTTCAGCTATTTCTTTATTAATAACCATCGTTGCGCTAACGACAAGATAATTATAGATGAAACAGGAGTTCAATACGATTGAGGAACAGCAAGATGACAGATTTTCTATCAGGGAACAAATCGATAAATACCTGATTTATTGGCATTGGTTTGCAGCCGGAGCTTTAGTAGCATTGATTATCGCCTTTTTGTACCTGCGGTATTATACGACACCAAATTACAGAGCGGTTTCAACGATCCTGGTAAAAGATGATAAAAAAGGGGGAATTGCTTCCGAATTAGCAGCCTTTTCGGATATCGGAATGTTAACCGGCGTAAAGAGTAATGTCGATAATGAGGTGGAAGTTTTAAAGTCGAGAACATTAGTCGAAAATGTTGTTGGAAGACTTGACTTGAATATTCATTATATAGCAGAAGGGCGAGTAAAATCTACAAACCTCTATAAAAAAGCACCTGTCGAAGTTGTATTTCTGAATAAAAAAGCCAACTTCTATAAAAAGGGGTTCAATTTTCTGATTGAAAGCCATTCTGATAATAAGTTAGTGATTTATGAAGAGGAAAAAAAACTGGGAGAATATGCTTTTGGAAATACGATAAAGTCGGCAGCAGGCGATTTTATCGTTAAAAATAATCTTAAACCCAATAATGGAGATTCGGTAAAACCGTTTTCAATTCGGGTTAAGATTGAGCCATTGGCCAGGGTTACCGAAAGTATCAAATCTCGGTTAATGGTAAATGCACTGAGTAAAAATACCAGTGTGATTGAATTGTCGTTGACGGATCCGGTTAAAGAAATGGCGGAAGATTTTTTGAATGCTCTGGTTCGGATGTATAATGAAGATGCCATCGCCGATAAAAATTTTATATCCGAAAATACCTCGCGTTTTATTTCACAACGTCTTGAACTGATCACTCAGGAATTGGACGGTGTAGAGAAAAATGTAGAAGGCTACAAGAAAGAAAATAAAATTACTGATATCGCTTCTGAAGCGGGATTATTCCTCGAAAACGCCAGTCAGTATGAAAAGAACGTAATCGAAACCGAAACCCAGATGAAAGTGGTTGCTTCGATGAAAGACTTTTTAAAGAATAGCAAAAAAGGTGATCTTATACCTAGTAATCTTTCTTCCGATGCTACTGCTACTGGATCCATTGATGAGTTTAATAAAATGGTACTGGAACGCAATCGTATTCTGAAAAGTTCTACACCAAATAACCCGGTTATTATTGCCTTAGATGAGAAAATCGAAGCCTTAAAAATAAGCGTGAACGAAAGTCTGAGCCGCATGCAATCGGCATTGACAATTAAGAAACGCGATCTGGATCGTCAGGAAGGTTTATTGGGCGGACGTATTTCACGTATTCCAACACAGGAGCGTGAATTCAGAGTGTTGCAACGACAACAACAAATCAAAGAGTCATTATATTTGTACCTATTGCAGAAACGGGAAGAAACGGCAATTTCCCTGGCGGTAACAGCACCGAATGCTAAAGTGATCGATGCGGCCAAAGCTTCGGATGTCCCTGTTTCACCTAAAAAAAATCTGATTTATTTAGGTGCATTGTTTATGGGACTGCTTATTCCTTTTGGAATAGTTTATCTGAGAGATTTGTTGGATACCAAAGTAAAATCACGTCAGGATATAGAAGCAAAAATCAAAGCACCATTCCTGGGTGATGTGCCACAATCGCTTTCGGCTAACGAGTTGATCACTACTACCAGCCGAAGTAGTGCCGCAGAAGCATTGCGGATTGCTAAGACAAATTTGGAATTTATGTTAAACCATGTCCCGGAGGGACAGGCAAAAACTATTTTCCTGACATCAACGTTTCCTAAAGAAGGAAAAACTTTTATCACGGCTAATATTGCCGCTACAATAGCACTGTCGGGCAAAAAAGTATTATTGGTCGGTTTGGATATCCGTAATCCAAGACTAGATGAGTATATTCAGATTCCATCCAAAGGGTTAACCAATTACCTGTCGTCCAAAGATGATGATATCAATGATTATATCATCAAGCACAATGGTTTCGAAGAGTTTTATGTATTACCTTCCGGGGTAATTCCTCCGAACCCGGCCGAATTGTTGATGAGCAAAAAAGTAAATACACTTTTTGAACAGTTGAAAAAAGAATACGATTATATTGTGGTCGATACGGCTCCGGTAAGTTTGGTAACCGATACCTTACTGGTTGCGCATCTGGCGGATGTCTTTATCTATGTGGTTCGGGCGAATTATCTGGATAAGCGTATGCTCAGTGTGCCACAAACGATTTACAGAGAGAAAAAATTACCGAATATGTGTTTGCTGTTAAATGATACGGATACGACCAAAGGTTATGGCTACGGCTACGGTTATGGTGCCGATCTTGAAGATGAAAGACCATGGTGGCAAAAACTTTTTAACCGGTAAAAAACAATCCGGTGCATAAAAAAAGTCCTTATTTATAAGGACTTTTTTAGTTTATTTAAAAAAAGTATTCCGTTTCATCGCGGCAACAAGCAGTAGCTCATCAATCTTTATTTTTTTAGAAAACGAAGCAATATGATTTTTATGATGAATATCGGAACCGGTAAAATCGATCATGTCGTTTTTAAATAGTTTTTCAACCGTTTTGGTAACGTGCTCGCCATAATAACCAACAGTCGAAAGAAGATTTGCCTGAAACAGACAACCGGATTTTTTAAGTTTTTTATACGCTTCGAAATTGTTGTGGTAAAAATTATAACGCTCCGGATGTGCCAGTACTGGCTGGTATCCCGCGACCTGTAACTCAAATAAAATATCAAACAACTGAATTGGCGGATTGATATAAGACATTTCTACCAGAACATAGTTATCCTTTAGGGTTAACAATTTTTCGCTTTGAAACAATTTTACAAACATATCGTCCAGCATATATTCCGAAGCGGCTTTTAGTTGTAAGGCTCCCGAAAGCTCCGGTAAAAGACCATGTACTTCGCTTAGTTTGTTTTCGATTCCTTCACGGGTGTTTTCCCAAACCGAACTACAGGTGTGTGGTGTCGTTACCATACGGGCAAAACCGAATTCGCGGCATGAATCCAGTAAATAAGCAGTATCGTCTTGAGTTTGGGCACCGTCGTCAATCCCAAAAAGAACATGGGAGTGAATATCTGTGTAGTCCTGTGGAATAAGTTCCTTTAAAAGGGGTTTGGATTTTAAAAATGATAACATGCTGCAAAGATAGCCAATTTCGGAATGTAAAAAATAACCTGTAGAAGGGTACATGAAAAAGGGACATTTGATCAAATAAAAATATTATTTCAGGACTTTATTGGTTTAAATTTGACTCCGTCTAAAATAATAGATAAGTTTGTAGACTATTAACATTAAAACTACCAATACTATCCGGTGAAAGATGTAATTCTAAAGGCCGAACATATTTCCAAACAATATCGTTTGGGAACGGTCGGTACGGGAACCGTAAGCCATGATTTAAACAGATGGTGGCACAAAGTGCGCGGTAAAGAAGATCCTTACTTAAAAATCGGTGATGTAAATGACCGTTCGAAAAAAGGAAACAGTGATTATGTCTGGGCGTTACACGATATCAGTTTTGAAGTTGAGCGGGGAGAAGTACTGGGAATAATCGGAAAAAACGGAGCGGGTAAATCCACCCTGTTAAAAATCTTATCCCGTGTTACCGCGCCCACAACCGGAAGTATCAAAACCCGGGGGCGTATTGCTTCGCTATTGGAAGTGGGAACGGGTTTTCATCCCGAAATGACCGGTAGGGAAAACATCTATCTAAATGGCTCGATTTTGGGAATGACCAAAAATGAGATCAACTCCAAAATTGATGAGATTATTACCTTTAGTGGTTGCGAACGCTATATCGATACGCCGGTAAAACGCTACAGTAGCGGAATGACTGTTCGACTGGCATTTGCTGTTGCGGCACACCTCGAACCGGAAATCCTTGTAGTCGATGAAGTATTGGCTGTTGGTGATGCGGAATTCCAGAAAAAAGCCATCGGGAAAATGCAGGATATCGCCAAAGGCGAAGGACGAACAGTCCTCTTTGTAAGTCATAATATGGCGGCCGTGAAAAGTCTTTGTACCAAAGGAATCGTAATGGAGCACGGTAGGGTGGTTTTTGAAGGTAACGTAGACGACTGTATTGACGAATATCTGAGAGAATCACAGCAAAGCGCAACAAGACAATGGGACAAAGAGCATCCCGGATCGGAATTTTTCCGTTTGCATAAAGCGGAAGTTCTCAATCAGAATCAGGAAACGTCTCTTAATCATATGATCTCAAGTTCGGTAATGGTACGTTTTACATATGAGGTACTAAAAGACGAACAGCAGTTCACACATGGATTCAACTTATTTAATAATCAGGGCGTTCATATTCTGAGTTCACACGACACAAAATCCGATACACTTCTGGAACCGGTACCCAAAGGGATCTATACCAAAACAATTGAAATTCCCGGTAATTTACTGGCGGAAGGTGGCTATACCTGTAGTTTTGCGATTATGCGCTATAGTCCGTTTCATGTGGAATTTCACGAAATGGAAGTGGTTGGATTTAATATCATTGATGAAATGGGCGATAATACGGCTCGTGGTAATTATTCAGGACGATTCCCCGGATTGGTGCGTCCGTTGTTAAAATGGGAAAAAAGATGAAAAAAGGATGGACAGGCGAACGCCTCGAAACATTTATATATAACAGAGATGCTGTCGATCATTTGCATCGTTATGCCATAGCAAAACAGTATGTAACAGGAAAAACGGTTCTCGATATTGCCAGCGGCGAAGGATATGGAACCAATCTTTTAAGTGAAAATGCGGCGTTTGTACATGGTGTCGATATCGACGATGCAGCCGTGTCAGCAGCTACACAAAAATATAAGAAAAAGAATATCCGTTTCCAACAGGGAAGTACCAGTGCTATTCCACTGGAAAACCAAAGTGTGGATGTGGTGGTTAGTTTTGAAACTATTGAGCATCATGATCAACACGATGAAATGCTGCGCGAGATCAAACGGGTTTTAAAACCGGGCGGTGTTGTGATCATTTCTACTCCGGATAAATTGTACTATTCCGATCAGCGAAATTTTAAAAATGAGTTTCACATTAAAGAACTGTACCAACAGGAATTTGAAACCTTGTTGTCGGGATATTTTGCAAAGCAACAATTGTTGGCGCAACGCTATAGCAATGGAAATTCCCTGATTACCGACGTGACAGCTCATGAAACACCGGTGATTATGACCGGTGATTATAAGGCTGTACAACAAACGGACATACCCGCTTTGTATTTGGTAGCCATCGCTTCGGACGAATCATTTGATCAACAAGGGTTTTCGGTTTTCGACGGAAGCAGCATTATGGAAATAGAATACCAACAAAAAATGGCAAAAATCTATAATTCAAATTCCTATAAAGTGGGGCATAGGGTATTAATGCCGTTTAAGTTCCTAAAAAAAGCCTTTAAATAATGCTGGCGATCGTAATTCCATATTACAAGATTCAGTTTTTTGAAGAGACGCTGCGTTCACTCGCCAATCAAACGGACAAACGGTTTACAGTTTATATCGGAGATGATGCCAGTCCCGATGATCCAACGGAATTATTAGAACGATTTAGCGGTCAGTTTCCATTCGAATACCATTGCTTTGAAACCAATAGAGGCGGCAATTCGCTGGTTCGGCAATGGGATCGTTGTATCGATTTGATCAACGACGAGGAATGGATTATGATTTTAGGCGACGATGATGTATTGTCGGATAACACCATAGCATCCTGGTATTACAATTACGAACAGTTTAAGGACAAAACGAATGTGGTTAAGTTTGCCTCAAAAATAATTTTTCAGGAAACAGCCCGAATTTCCGATCCTTTTCTACATCCTGTTTGGGAAAAAGCAACGGAATCTTTTTTTAAAAAAACAAAAGCACTTACGAGAAGCTCGTTGTCGGAATATATTTTTACCAAAAAAGCCTACGATACTTATGGGTTTTACGATTACCCACTGGCATGGTATAGCGACGATCGCGCATGGATCGACTTTTCCGAACAAAAAAACATATACACCATCAACGAAAGTTTCGTCTTTATTCGATTTTCAGAAATGAATATTTCGGGAAGACAAGATAATACCGTTTTAAAAAAGAAGGCAAAAGAGCAATTTTTCGGAGACTTTATTCTAAGAAATTTAGCGTTGTTTTCTAAAAAGGAGCGATTGGATTTATTGTTAACCTATGAAGTTGCGGTAAAAGACCAACGAAAGTTAGTCTTCAAAGAATGGCTGCTGTTAGGGAAACACTATGTTCGTAATTTTACACCAATATCGTTTTTGAAATTTATCCGACGTTTTTTAATCAGTATTTTTAAAAAATGAAAGCGTTAGTATCCGTAATCATCCCAACCTATAACCGAGCTGATCTGATTGGAGCGACTTTGGACAGTATGATTGCCCAAACCTATCAGGACTGGGAATGTATTGTCGTAGACGATGGCTCGACAGATAATACCGAAGAAATCCTGTCGGCCTATAGTAATAAGGATAGTCGGTTTTACTATTATAAAAGACCCGATAACCGGACGAAAGGCGCCAATGCGTGTCGGAATTATGGCTTTGAAAAAAGTAAGGGTACCTATATAAAGTGGTTCGATAGCGATGATATTCTGTATCCCGATTTCCTGGAAAAACAGGTTCGCATATTGGAAGAAGATCCGGAACTGGATTTTTGTGCCTGTCTGGCGGAAGATTTTACAGAAGGATCACCCATTAAAACCGTTTTTAGAGCCAACCGAACACCTAAGGAGGATGTCTTAACGGCTTATCTTACCAAGAATCATTATTTTTTTACCGGTTCACCGTTATGGAGGCGTACAATATTAGAGGACAAAGCTTTATTTGATGAAGAATTAGCCAATAGTCACGAAACGGATTTCCATTTCAGAATGCTGGCCAACCATTTAAAATATGTATACAAAGACGATGTGCTGTTTGGAATCAGAAGAGGACATCAAAGTATAACGCAGGACAAAGCCAATGAGCTTTCGTCACATATCTCCCGACTTACATTTTTTTTAAAAGCATTTAAAGTTGTAGCAACAACGGCGACACAAAATCAAAATACGCTCCAACAATATTTATTATACCGACAGTTGAGTTCGTTTTATCAGATCAAAATAAATTCCGGAAAAACAATAAAAGGATACAGTATTCAAATACTGAAAAATATTTTCAATACAGCCTATCCGCTACAAGATAAAATCCGGATCTATATCGGTTTTATACTCATCACAATTTCCAATAAAGGCTATAATTTTTTGAAAAGTGCCAGGATAGACATCAATGAAGCGATCGAAAATTAAATAAAGTAATCGTTTAAAAATATTGATCATTAAAAAATCGTTACGTAAAATTAAAACGGATTTGTCATAAACAAAACAAACAAGGAGTTATGAAAGTTAGTGTATGTATGATAACTTATGGGCACGAAAAGTTCATACGTCAGGCGATAGAAGGCGTCTTGATGCAGGAATGTGATTTTGATTATGAATTAGTTATCGCCAACGATTGTTCTCCGGATGCCACCGACGAAATTGTAAAAGATATCATCAAAACACATCCGAAAGCACATAAAATACACTATTTTCCCCATTCCAAAAATCTGGGTATGATGCCTAATTTCCTGTTTGCTATGGCGCAATGTAAAGGCGAGTATGTGGCGATGTGTGAAGGAGATGATTATTGGATAACCAAAGATAAACTTCAAAAGCAAGTCGGTATTCTGGAAGCTAACCCAAATACAGGATTGGTTTATACGGATGTAAAACATTATGATCAAAAAATAGAAAAGTTGCTGGATAAACCGGTCGGAAAAGAAGTCAGTAAAGCGGATGTTATTCCCGTAATGTTGAAAAACAAATTTATTGAGTTTCCAACTACCTTGTTTCGGAAAAAAGTTCTCGATAAAGCAATTGAAATCAACCAGACGTCACTGTTAAAAGGTGTGATCGGCGATACCCGTATTCTTTTAGAAACAGCATACCTGTCGGATATTTTCTTTTTAAAGGAAGTGACAACCGTATATCGGATCGTCGAAGGAAGTGCCAGTCATCCCAAAAATATTGACAAATATATTTTTGCGCTTAAAGATTCGTATTTATGCCGAAAAGAATTCGTAGAACGCCATAACCTGCCAAAAGTCTGGTTGTCGGATGCAATATGTAATACCAATAGAGGATTGATCAATATGGCTTTTATTGCAGATAACTATACTGATGCATTGAAATTACTTAAAAATGTAGTAATTTTTGAGATGTTTACATATTCGAGAAAATCGGTTATAAAACAAAAAATGACCTTGGAAATATGGGGTAAAGGATTTCTGGCGTTTTTAGGAATCGGTGTTTTACGCCAAAAAATAAAAAAGAATAATCAGACATAAAAAACAATACCCTATATTCTTTGGGATATTATAGTGATAAAAGCAATTTATTTTAAATACGATGCGGGTAGGATTTAATCCACATAAAGATCAAATACAACAAGCGGACGATTACTTTCATCAGGTAATCCTGCCGGTCTATATTCCGTCTTTTGATGGTTATTTTAAAGACAGTTTTGCGATATTGAAATATTGTATTGAGTCCTTATTGCGAACGGTTCATGCCAAAACCTATATTACGATTGTTAACAATGGTAGCTGTGAGGTTATCGTTAACTATCTGAATGAATTATTGACGGCTCAAAAAATTCACGAATTGCTACATACCTCTAATATCGGAAAAATGAATGCCGTTTTAAAAGGCTTGTCCGGTAATGACTTTCCTTTGGTCACTATTGCGGATTCCGATGTGATGTTTTTGCCCGACTGGCAGTTGGCGACCTATGTGGTGTTTGAGAATTTTCCTAAAGCCGGTGCGGTTTGTCCAACGCCATCCTCGCGATCGTATAAAACCTATACTGGGAATGTTTTGTGGGATTATTTCTGGTCCCGAAAATTACAATTTACGGCCGTGAAAAACCCGGAGGGATTAAAAGCTTTTGGTCATAGCGTGGGAAATGAAAATTTTTACAACCATTACCAATTGGAAAAATACCTGACGCTTACGCAGGGAAATACCAAAGCGGTAATAGGTGCGGGACATTACCTGGCGACCTATCGCAGCGAAATTTTTGGAAAAGGATTGCCCAAGCATACCCAATATCGTTTAGGAGGTACCAGTGAACGGGACATATTGGATATTCCGGTGGTCAAATCGGGTTATTACCGATTGGCAACAGAAGATAATTTTGCCTATCATCTTGGAAATGTAACGGAACCCTGGATGGCGGATACATTGCAAACCATAACAAAAAGCGCTGTGAGTCCGGTAAAACAACCCGTTTTAAAAGCAAACAGTGCGACAAAAATCGGATATTGGATCAAAACAAAGCTTTTTTCCCGATTGCTGTTTAATAAAAATATACTACCTATGTTTTTTAGATTTAAAGGATTGCCGGCCAATGTGGTACAATCGTATTTAAAGAATTAATAGGGAAGAAAAACAAACCGAAAAAAGACATAACAACTGTTGATACCCATGATAACCGTAATCTATCCCTATAGAAACCGGGACTTGGAACGCGTGCGACGTTCCCTGGATTCCTTACAGATCCAGACCGATATGAAATTTAAAGTCGTCTTGGTCGATTATGGATCGGATCGGATAACAGCACGTGCCGTTCAGGAATTGACGAAGCTGTATGCTTTTGTGGAATACCAGTACCTTTTTACAACAGATCAGCCCTGGAGTAGAAGTATTGCCTTAAATTATGCGATCCGAAAGGCCGATACCGACTATTGTTTTATGGCCGATATCGATATGATTTTCGCCCCGGATTTTATGGCATTTGCCAATCAGTATGCCCGATTGGACGAAGGAATGTATTTCCCGGTAGGGTTTCTATCGGAAGCGGAAAGTACCAAGAAAAAATCATTTGATCAATATGTAATAAAATTTAACAGTAACAGCGAAGCAGCAGGAATGTCATTGTTCCCTACTGCAAAATTGCATCAGATTCGGGGGTACGATCAGTTTTTTCATTTCTGGGGATCGGAAGACAACGATATTCACCATCGCCTAAAACAATTGGGCTGTCCGATTCGGTTTTGTGACGATAAAATACGGATGTTGCACCAATGGCATCCCAATTTCCGACAAACGGAAAGCGCTCTGTTAAAACAGGAATTGCAACTTTCCGGTGTAGCCGAATTAAACCAGGAGCATTTTCGATTCAATCAACAACGACAATTCACAACGGTTAACTCCGAAAACTGGGGAATCGTTATGGATGAAAAAGACTATAATTTCCTACAGGAACTTCCGGTTAGAAAAATAACAAATCGTAAAAGTGCTATTGATCATTTGGTATTCGGTCAACTGCCACAATTGAAAGACGGGGAAACGCTTAGTGTTTGTATCGAAGAAGAGCCGTTGTATAACAGTTTTAAATACAAACTCAAAAAAATACTGGGAAAAAAGGTGCCGGATTACTATACGTTAAAAGAGAGTAACGATCTGTTGTTGCGGCATATTGTTACTCAGTATGCGCATTTGCCATATACCTACAGAATACGTGAAAACCTTAGCGGTATCGAGTTTAAAATAAAAAAATAGAAGCCATATTTTTTATATTTTTACCAAATGGTAACAAACTTTCCCAAAGTAATCCTTATTTCACAAATGCCCCTGCCTTATCCGAAAATAGGGAGCTGGACAACCTTGTATAAGAATTATTTCGAAAGTAAGCATCAGATCGACTATATTATCTGCGAACCTCCTGAAAAAAGATTTGATACGGTTGAATATGCAGTGGTTGAAAACAACTTACAGGCAAAAATCATCCGGAAATGGAAGAAAAACCGCTATATGGGATATCTGAATGCGTTGGAAGAATTAGTACAACCGGATCAGAAATACATCATTCAGATCGTCGATAACTACGGAATTGTAAAGCCGCTACTAAAATTCCTTACAGAAAGTGGCTATCGTCAGCATTGCTATTTGCAATTCTGTTACCATGGCTTTCCGCCTTTCTACGAAAATTTTGCCGGACGTTGGTTTTTTGAAGCGATCGACGAGATGGTAGTGCTAACGCACGATTCGTATAAAGCCCATAAAAACTATTACACCATTTTGCCAACCCGGTTTTCGGTACTTCATAATGGTGTGGATACTAAAAAGTTTTACCCGATTGCAACAGACGCCAAACAACTTCTAAAAGAAGAATATGGCGTGATCAATAAAAAAGTATTTGTCTGGTGTGCACAGGATCGTCCTAAAAAAGGATTGCATATTGTTTTGGATGCCTGGAAAAACGTAATCGAAAAAAGAAACGATTGTGTATTGTGGATTATCGGAACCGAACCCAAAGAAGCGATGGAAGGCGTTCGTTATTTCGGAAAAATCCCAAATGATGAATTGGCAAAATACCTTCAGGCAGCCGATTGCTATTTGTTTTCAACGCTGTGTCACGAAGGTTTTGGGCTGAGTCTTATCGAAGCCCTGCATTGTGGAAACTATTGTATCGCATCCGCTTTAGGAGGCGTTCCCGAAGTATTACAATACGGAAAGTTTGGAAAACTAATCGAAAGTCCGCATTTTGTCTCCGAATGGGAAAAAGCAATGTTGGATTTTGCAGAAAATCCCGAGCAATCTTATGCTTTTGATACCGCGTTATATACCACCGAAAACTGGAATGCAGGAATGAATACGATTATTGCATCTGCCCAAAAGAAAATGTCCCAATGAAAACGATAGCTGTAATTCCGGCTCGCGGCGGATCGAAACGACTTCCCGGGAAAAATATAAAACTACTTGGAGGAAAACCGCTTATCGCGCATTCTATCGAATATGCCAAAGCCAATGCGGATATAATTGATGCTATCGTAGTAAGTACCGATGATCCGGAAATCAAAAAAATAGCTTTGAAGTATGGAGCGATTGTAATCGACAGACCGGCTTCACTTTCGGGCGATTTGGAACCGACGGTTACCGCTTTAAAACATGTACTGGAATCACTAGCGGAAAAACCGGAAAATGTCGTTTTATTACAGGCGACAAATCCGTTACGACCGGAGGCATTACTTCGGGACAGTTTTGAAAAATACTGCACCACCGGAGCTGATAGCTTGTTTTCGGTAACACCCATAATCCGTAAATTAGGAAAAATAGCCCAATCCAGATACGTTCCGTTTAATTATGAAATCGGACAACGGAGTCAGGATATGGAGCCTTTATATTTTGAAAACGGATTGCTATACATCAGTAAATCCGAACTTATTTTAGAAAAACAAAAAATTATAAGCGAACAGGCTATTCCCTGGATTGTGGAACATCCGTTTGCCGAACTGGATATCGATACGGAAGCCGATTTTGAATATGCGTCCTATCTGTATCACAACCATAAAACAAAAAATACATGAATCCCTATATTGAAATAGCCGGTAGAAAAATCGGACCGGATTATCCGCCATTGGTAATTGCCGAAATCGGAATTAACCACGAAGGTTCCCTGCAAACGGCCAAAGAAATGGTCGATGCGGCTTTTCGCGCCGGTGTGGAAGTGGTGAAACATCAAACCCATATTGTAGCCGATGAAATGAGTGGTGCCGCCAAAAAGGTAATACCGGGCAATGCCGATGTTTCGATCTATGAAATTATGGAGCGTTGTGCTTTAAATGAAGCCGATGAACTCGAGCTTAAAAACTATGTGGAAAGTAAAGGTATGCTCTTTATTTCGACCCCGTTTTCAAGAGCGGCAGCCGAGCGATTGCGAAAATTCGATATTCCGGCCTATAAGATCGGTTCGGGCGAATGCAACAATTATCCGTTACTCGAGCATATCGCATCTTTTGGAAAACCGGTCATTTTAAGTACCGGGATGAATACGATTGAAAGCATCCGTAAAGCCGTGGCTATTTTTGATAAGCACAAGGTGCCGGTAGCACTGTTGCATACTACAAATTTATATCCTACGCCAATCCATTTGGTTCGTTTTGGCGCGATGACCGAAATGCACAATGCCTTCCCGGATAAGGTTTTTGGATTAAGTGATCATACATTAAACAACAATGCCTGTCTTGGAGCCGTAGCATTGGGAGCGTCCATTTTGGAACGCCATTTTACCGATCATATGGAACGCACCGGACCGGATATTGTATGCAGTATGGACGAGCAAAATTGTGCCGATCTGATCCGTAATGCGGCGGAGATTGCACTAATGCGAGGTGGAACCAAACAACCGGCAAAAGAGGAACAGGTCACCATCGATTTTGCATTTGCAACTTTGTGTACGATTCAGGATATTAAAAAAGGAGACGTTTTTACAAAAGAAAATATCTGGGTAAAACGCCCGGGAACCGGAAAAATACTGGCCGAACATTTCGAATCCGTATTGGGTAAAACCGCCGGACGGGATATTGTTAACGACGAACAGCTAAGCTGGGACGATATAGTGTAATCGGAAAATGAAAAAAATTGTATTTCTAACCGGTACCCGTGCCGATTTCGGGAAAATCAAATCGCTGATCCAGGCTTTGGAAAAGCAACCGGATTTTATTCCGTATCTTTTTGTGACCGGTATGCACCTGCAGCAGGAATACGGTTATACGTGGATTGAGATTGAGCGTTGTGGATTTACAAATCTGCATGCGTTTGAAAATCATACCCACGAAACAACGATGGATTTGACACTGGCCAAAACGATCGAAGGATTGTCGGCCTATTGTAAAGAGATCCAACCGGATATGATTATCATTCACGGCGACAGGGTAGAGGCGTTGGCTGGTGCTATTGTAGGATCGCTCAACAATATCCTAGTAGCGCATATTGAAGGCGGTGAAATTTCCGGAACGATAGACGAATTGATCCGACATGCAACAAGTAAGATGAGCCACGTTCATTTTGTGTCGAATGATACGGCCAAAAAGCGATTGATACAAATGGGGGAATTGGAAACGTCTGTATCGGTTATCGGTTCTCCGGATTTGGATATTATGTTTTCGGACACACTTCCCGACCTGCAAACCGTAAAAGAATACTACGAAATAGATTTTGATCATTATGCGGTGGCCATGTTCCACCCGGTGACAACCGAATTTCAGAATATGCAACACTATGCCGATAATTTTGTTGCCGCATTATTAGAAGATGATCGCCCGTATGTGGTGATTTATCCGAATAATGATTTAGGGAATTCAGCCATACTGAAAGCATACGAAAAATTAAAAGGGAATGATCGCTTTCGGGTTTTTCCGTCCTTGCGGTTTGAATACTTTCTGACGTTACTCAAAAATGCCCGTTTTATTATCGGAAACAGTAGTGCCGGAATCAGAGAAGCACCGTATTACGGTTTGCCGATCATTAACATCGGCAGTCGTCAGCAAAATCGTTCTGTAAATGGTGATATTTTGAATGTTACCTACGATAAAGCGGCTATTCAGGAAGCGTTGAAGGTTATCGGTGCGCATACCGTTCAAAAAATAACCGGTGATTATGGTAGCGGAAATAGCGCCGAATTATTTGTCAGTTCTCTTAAAGAAACGAATCTTTGGCAATTGAACCACCAAAAACAATTTAGGGATATTTAAAAAGATGTCAAAAAACAAAATTTTTATTCTGCTTCCGGACGGAATTGGACTTCGCAATTTTGCCTATTCCCGTTTCCACGAATTGGGAGTCGAACAAGGCTACGATGTGGTTTTCTGGAATAATACACCTTTTCAGCTAACCGATTTAGGGTTTCAGGAAATTGCAATCCGCGAAGCGAAAAGTAACAAACGTACCGAAGTCTATAAAAATGCCCGGAAACAAATTGAATTAAACCGGAATAAAAAACAATGTAACGATGCGGTTTACGATACCTATCGGTTCCCGTATTCGTATAAAAATATAAAAACAGCGCTTAAAAGCATTGCGACCCAATGGTTGGCATGGCGCTATACATCCGATAGCGGAATCCTGAAAATCCGACAAAACATCCGCGAACTCGAAAAACAAACGGCCTATTTCCGGGAATGTAAAAAAGTGCTGGAAACGGAAAAACCCGCGATAGTATTCTGTACCAATCAAAGGCCAATGACGGCTATTGCGCCACTTTTGGCCGCTCAGGAACTGGGAATTCCTACAGCAACGTTTATTTTTTCATGGGATAACCTGCCCAAAGCTACGATGGTAGTCGAAACCGATTATTATTTTGTCTGGAGCAATTTTATGAAAGCGGAACTTTTAAAATATTATCCGTATATTAAATCAGAATCCGTTTTTGTAACCGGAACACCGCAGTTTGAATCGCATTTTGAAAAAGAGCGATTGCTTTCGAGAGAAGCCTTTTTTCAAGCTAACGGATTGGATCCGGATACAAAATATATCTGTTATTCCGGAGACGATATCACCACTTGTCCCGATGATCCGGAATACCTTGAAAATGTAGCGGAGGCTATCGAAACACTCAATCGGGAAGGGCAGGCATTGGGGATTTTGTTCCGTAGGTGTCCGGTGGATTTTTCGGATCGTTTTGATTCGGTACTACAAAAATACAAACACCTTATCGTACCGGTAAATCCCAAATGGGAGAAAAAAGGCGGTATGTGGAATACGATTCTGCCTACTCCGGATGATTTGGATTTGCAAATGAATACGATTGCCCATACCGAAATGGTGATCAACCTAGGATCGTCGATGGTTTTTGATTATGCCGCACATCACAAACCGTGTGCCTATATCAATTATGACGTTGAAAATAAAAAAATAGCCGACTGGTCGGTAAAAAAGATTTACAACTATGTGCATTTCCGTTCGATGCCCGATCCGACAGCGGTGATCTGGTTAAACGATAAAAATACAATCGGTGCAGCGATTCGGGAAGTGGTCGTTAACGGAAACAGCGATACGACAAAAGCCGAAGAATGGTTCCGGATTATCAATGCGGTTCCACCCGAAATGGCCTCAAAAAATATATGGAACGCGATTAATACCCTGTTGTCATGATGCACATTGCTTTTTTAACACCGGAATATCCGCACGAAAAGGTGCTGAACAGTGCCGGAATCGGAACCAGTATTAAAAATCTGGCCGTAGCATTAGCGCAAAAAGGTGTAACGGTATCGGTAGTGGTTTACGGACAAACGGAAGATTGTGTTTTTGAAGAAAACGGTGTCACGATTTATTCGGTCAAAAAACGAAAATACAAATGGGCAACCTGGTATTTTTATCGGAAATACCTGGAATCCTATCTGAACGATCTGATTGTTTCCGAAAAAATTACACTGGTCGAAGCACCGGATTGGACGGGTATAACGGCTTTTATGAAATTAAAAGCACCGTTGATCATCCGATTTCACGGCAGTGATGCCTATTTCTGTCACCTGGAAAACAGACCGCAAAAACGGAAAAATTTCTATTTTGAAAAATGGGGAATCCAAAAGGCAAAAGCCTATATCGCTCCGACAACCTTTGCCGGCGCGCTGACAAAAGAGATTTTTAATATCCGAAATAAAGAGATTGCAACGATTCATTATGGATTGAATCTGGAGCAATTCCGCGATAATGGGACACATCAGGAAGAAAATGGACTATTGCTCTATATCGGGACGATTATCCGGAAGAAAGGCGTACTGGAATTGCCCGGAATCATGAAACACGTGATCGAACAAAACCCGGAAGCGCGTTTAATTCTGATCGGAAACGATTCGTCCGATATTAAAACCGGAGCGTCGTCTACCTGGGAATTACTGGCGGATAGTCTCGACTATTCGCTAAAAGATAAAATAGTATATAAAGGCAAAATACCGTACGAAAAAGTACGGACGTATATCGAAAAGGCACAGGTCTGTGTTTTTCCTACTTTTGCCGAAACCTTAGGAATGGTTACGATTGAATCGATGGCTATGCGAAAACCGGTTGTGAATAGTAATATCGGTTGGGCTAATGAATTGATTGTGGACGGAGAAAGCGGTTTTCTGGTGCATCCTACCGATCATAAAACCTATGCCGAGCGTATTGTACGTTTGTTAAACGATTCGGAATTACGGGAAAATATGGAGAAAAAAGCCGAAGCAAGAACGCACGAAAGATTTAATATTGCCAAAACGGTTGAACAGAATATTGCCTTTTACCAAAAGATAATCGGAACATGATCGTAGTGTACCATCATCAAAATACCGTCGCGACTGTTATGGACCTCGAAAGTGGTGTCACAATTGCGGTTCCGGATTCCGGAAATATAGCCCGTAGTTTGCTACGTCTGGCAACGGATTATCCGGATCGGTTGTTACTTTGGTGCGATATAAATTATCGTGAGGAACTTCATCTCGAAAAAATAGCGGCGCTTTTCTCGCATAAAAAAAGAATGCTATCCTATGGTATCGGAAATTTTATACCGGATGCCATTGGTTATGTGGACGAGAGTTTGTTTGCCAATCCCAATCGCGGCGTTACATTCCCAACCTGGCAAATGCATAGTACGGTAGGAGGTATATACGCCGAAACGGTAAATACATTAAAAGGTTTGAAAGCCGACCGGAATTTTGCGTATTTTTTATGTTCCCTGGCGAAATGTGGAATGGCTGCCGGATTAGAATGTTGCTCGGAACCATCACTGCTCCAAAAACAGTTGGATGCCAAAATTAAAACCGTACCGGTAGCATCGAATCAATTACTTTTCCGATTTGTAAAACAACATTATCGCAGTCGGTGGATTTTGATGTTGTGGTTAAACCTATTGCTATACGAACGAAAAGTAGTGCTATTTCCTTTTGTGTTAGCTTTGTTTTATAAACGAAGAACACTCTCCGGAGTAGTACTAAACAATAGTGCCGAACCAGTAGTCGGTGCAGTACCTTTTGCGGTTGACGTTATCATTCCGACTATCGGTCGAAAAATGTTTTTATATGATGTCTTAAGGGATTTATCGGTTCAGACACTAAAACCGAAACGAGTCATTCTTGTAGAACAAAATCAGGTGGCGGATAGTAGCAGCGAATTGGATTACCTTACAAAGGAATCATGGCCTTTTGAAATCATACACCGTTTTATACATCAAACCGGAGCTTGTAATGCTCGGAATATGGCTTTGTCGTTTGTGCAAAGTGAATGGGTGTTTCTGGCGGATGACGATATTCGTTTTCAGTCGGATTTTTTAGAAAAAGCAAGTCGCGAAATTGGAAAAACAGGAGGAAAGGTGTTTACGCTGAGTTGTCTGCAAAAAGACGATATCCCGAAAGATACCAATCGCCTGCAATGGGAAACATTCGGATCGGGTTGTAGTATTGTACATCGCGACGCCCTGCAAGGACTGAAATTCGACATGCGATTTGAAAATGGTTTTGGAGAAGATATCGATTTTGGAATGCAACTCCGCAATAAGGGATATGATATCTTATATTTACCAGAACCCGAAATACTACATCTCAAAGCACCTGTGGGCGGATTTAGAACCCGTCCCGTTTTGGAATGGCAAATTGATGAGGTTCAGCCCAAACCATCGCCTACAGTGATGTTGTTCCGATTGTTGCATCATACCAAACAACAAGTATTCGGTTATAAAACCACACTTTTTATAAAGTTTTATACAATCCAATCCGATAAAAATCCGCTACGCTATTATAGAAAGTTCTGCAAAGCCTGGAACCGGAGTACCTATTGGGCAAACGTTTTAAAAGAACGATCATGAAAAATGTATTGATCATCTGTACTTATAAAAGAGCGCAATCGGTATTGCGATTGTTGCAATCGGTGGCGGAGCAAACCTGTTATCCCGATGCGATTATTATTGTGGATGGTTCGCCAGACAATGAAACGGAAATCATATTGCAGGAAAATTCCTTCCAAAATTTAAAATACCATAAAGTTACGCCGGAAAACAGAGGGCTTACCAAACAACGTAATGTTGGGATCAATCTTGTTCCAGCCGACTGTGATATCATTTGTTTTTTAGATGATGATACGATTCTGGAAAAAAACTATTTTGAAGCATTGCTTAAAACGTATACACAATATCCCGATGCTAAAGGCGTAGGAGGTTATATTACCAACGAAGTAAAATGGAAGCCGATCACGCCGGAATATACGATTTCGAAAAATGAATTCGAATACGACGGATGGGTGCGTAAAGACGGTAGCCGTTTTGTGTTGCGAAAAAAACTAGGCCTGGATGCGGATCGACCGCCCGGATTTTTACCAACGTTTTCACACGGGCGAAGTGTTAGTTTTTTACCGCCTTCCGGAAAAACTTATCCGGTGGAACAACTGATGGGTGGTGTTTCGTCTTTTAAAAAAGAAATCTTTCAAAACTTCCGTTTTTCAGAATATTTTGAAGGCTACGGATTATATGAAGATGCCGATTTCTGTCTTCGGGTTTCGAAAACGGAAAAATTATACGTTACTACCAACGCCCGACTGGAGCACCATCACGATGCTTCCGGTCGGCCGAATCAGTACAATTATGGCCGAATGGTGGTTCGAAACGGTTGGTATGTCTGGAAAGTCGCTTATCCCAATACCGATTGGAAGTCGACATTAAAATGGCATGCGATCATCGGTCTGCTACTTTTGATCCGAATTAGTAATATATTTACAACATCCGATAGAAAAGCGGCTTTTACCGAATCGTTGGGACGTTTTACCGGATGGATCAGTCTGCTATTTAACAAACCAAAAGTCGATCCGGAAAATTCTTTTAGCATATGAAATTAGCCCTTATTACACATGTACCGCATATTATCCGGGAAAACCGGTATTATGCCTATGGGCCTTATGTAAAGGAAATGAACCTTTGGTTTCAATATGTCGATACGGTTTTACTGGTCGCTCCGAAACAGGAAGGAGCGGTGTCGCCCATAGAATTGCCTTACGAACATTCGAACATTCAATTTAAAACCGTTCCGGCTTTTTCGCTTTTATCGGCCAAGGAAATATTCAAAACAATAACGTACTTGCCCCGTATTATCCGTGCGATCTATAGGGCTATGAAAGAAGCGGATCATATTCATTTACGTTGCCCCGGAAATATGGGACTAATCGCCTGTATGGTGCAAATCTTTTTTCCCGGAAAAAATAAAACGGCCAAATATGCCGGAAACTGGGATCCGAATAGCAAACAACCCTGGAGTTATCGCCTTCAAAAATGGATTTTAAATAATACCTGGCTTACCCGAAATATGAAAGTTCTGGTATATGGCGAATGGGAAGGTGCAGGCGCAAATATCAAGCCTTTTTTTACGGCAACTTATACAGAACAAGACAAAAAAGACACTACATTGCGAACACCCGATGGTTGTGTAAAACTGCTTTTTGTTGGAACGTTATCCAAAGGAAAACGCCCCTTATATGCCGTACAACTAACCAAAGCGTTACTCCAATCGGGATATGATGTTCGTCTGGAATTGTTTGGTGAAGGTGCCGAACGGGAAAATCTGGAGAATTATATTCGGGAAAACGGACTACAACAGCACATCGTTTTACACGGAAACCGGGAAGCGGAAATCGTTGAAAATGCCTACCGGAAGAGTCATTTTTTAATATTACCTTCGCAAAGTGAAGGCTGGCCTAAGGTGGTTGCCGAAGCCATGTTTTGGGGATGTGTACCGGTTGCGACTAAAGTTTCCTGTGTGCCGAATATGTTAGCCAACGGCAAAAGAGGTATCTTGCTAACGCTATCAGAAACAGCAGATCTGGTATTGTTGCAACAGGGCATTGTCAATCGCGAAACGTACCAGGAAAAAGCAGCACAAGCGATGGAATGGTCCAGGCAATTTACACTGGATTATTTTGAGAAAGAGATACAAAAAATGCTAACAAATCAGTAATGATAAAAAAAGTTATAGTATTCGGAATCATTAGTGTCGTGTTGTTATTGATTGTAGTCAATAACAGAACGCCTTTTATGCAGCCGGAAGGCGGACCATGGTCCGTTGGTTTCGGCGAATCTATGATCTTCCCACATAAAATTTCGCTCGAAAAAAATCAATTGTACACGTTTGAACAGCTGAAAAAACAAGAAGACAGTACAACTTTCCTGGCGGATCCGTTTTTTATAAAGGAAAAAGATACCTTTTATCTTTTTGTAGAACATAAAAAAACAAAACCCAACGGCGATATCGCACTACTGACGTCAACCGATGGTGTCAATTATAATTACAAAGGAGCGGTACTGACCGAAAAATTTCATTTGTCGTATCCTCAGGTTTTTAAATATAAAAATGAATTTTATATGTTGCCCGAAACCAAAAGTGCCGGGCACGTATTATTGTACAAGGCAGAACGATTTCCTTATGGTTGGAAAGTCTGCGATACACTGGTTAAAAATAGGGCGTTAAAAGATCCGTCGATTTACCTGTCGGATAGTCTTAATATTTTAGTTGCGTCAGATGATCATCTGAATATGTATCTGTTTGAAGCCGATTCCCTTTTTGGAAAATGGAAATCGCACAAAAAGGAAAAAGCACTGATGGGAACCGAAGCAAGAGCCGGGGGACGTTTTTTTACCGATAAAAAAGGCTTGCTGTTGCCGGTACAAAATTCAACGGAAGGCTATGGATTTGGACTATCGTTATACCGTTTTAATTTTGCCAACGGAACGTATACCACCAAAAGAGAGCATCCGTTTTTCCTTAAAAGAAGTGAAACAATTAAAGAATTTAATGCCGGTATGCACCAGATCGATGTACAGCAGATCGATGGAAAATATTATTATGTTTACGATGGTAATCGTTTAAAAAGTGATGAACGGAAATTGAATATTACAGGACCGTTAAAATGGAATTATATCGATTTTAAAAACTGGATTTACCAACAATGCGGATTGTTCAATTAATTGACAGCCTCGAAACCGGAGGTGCCGAAAAAATGGCTGTAAGTTATGCCAATGCTTTGTCGTCGGAAATTTCGTTTTCAGGACTCATCGCAACCCGGAAAGAAGGAGCTTTAAAAAACGAATTACAATCCGATGTTTCCTATTGGTTTGCCAACCGAAAATCCGCTCTGGATTTTAAAGCTTTGTGGCGAACGCGAACGTTTGTAAAAGAGCATAAGGTTGCAGTAATACATGCGCATAGTAGTTCTTTTTTCTTTGCGGTATTGCTAAAAATGATTCAACCTTCTTTAAAAATTGTTTGGCATGACCATTATGGTTATAGCGATTTTGTATCGGAACGAAAAAATAAAAAGTTGTTGCAGTGGGCATCGTTCTTTTTTTACCGAATCATCGCTGTCAACGAAAAACTAAAAAACTGGTCCAAAAAGGAGTTGCATTGTAAACAGGTAAAATACCTTCCTAATTTTGTATCCGTAGTACATAGCGAATCCGGAATACCGTTACAAGGAACGGATGGAAAACGGATTCTTTGTCTGGCAAATTTAAGACCGCAGAAAAATCATTTGCTGGCATTAGAAATTGCAAAAAATATAAAAAAAATACATCCGGACTGGACATTTCATCTGGTTGGGAAAGATTTTAAAGATGCTTATTCGGAGCAGTTGCGGGAACAGATTCTTGCTTTGGAATTACAGGATACTGTTTTTCTATACGGAAGTGTAGCGGAAGTGGATTTTGTGATCCGACAGTCGGACATCGGGATATTAACCTCCATTTCGGAAGGACTGCCGGTTTCGTTACTGGAGTATGGCTATTTTGGTCTTCCGGTGGTAGCGACAGCCGTAGGGGAAATCCCAATAGTGATCAATGGAACAAACGGTGTTTTAATAGCGGAAGGTGATGCCGGATCATTCACCGAAGCGTTGTTGCAACTGATTGCTGATCCGGTAAGCCGTAAAAAAATCGGAAGCGCGCTACAAAAAGATATTGAAGCGCATTATACAAAAGAATCCGTAGTACAGGATTATCTGAATTTTATCAGTAATGGAAAATAAAAAACAAACGACCTATATCGCTTTATTACTATTGCATATTGTGATAGGCGGCGTTATTTATGTAGTGCCGTTTTTATCGGTACTACTAACCATGCTGACTTTTGTTTCCGGTTTAGTGATTTTACTTAAAACCAGAAATAAGAATAACGAAGCACTGTATTTGTCGGCCTATGTTGTTGGAATCGAGGTGTTTCTTCGAATGACAAATGGTATGATTTTTAATGAATACGGAAAATATTCCGTCATGATCTTCCTGCTCATCGGAATGTTTTACACCGGTTTCTCCCGGAATGCATGGCCTTACTGGTTATTCCTTATTTTTTTGGTGCCGGGTATCATTGTTTCCACAGCTACCCTGTCGTATGAAACTAATATGCGTAAAGCCATCGCATTTAATATATCCGGACCGGTTTGTCTCGGAATGGCGGCTATTTATTGTTTTGACAGAAAAATAACCATAAGGGAATTGCGGAGCCTGTTAACGACTTTTGCAATGCCCATAGTTACCGTAGTGACCTATCTGTTTTTGTACACGCCCAGTGTACGGGATGTGGTAACCGGAACGCAATCCAATTTTGAAACTTCCGGTGGTTTCGGTCCCAATCAGGTATCAACCATGTTGGGTTTTGGAACCTTTGTCTTTTTTAGTCAGTTTTTATTGAATTCGCCAACGCGGAGATTACAAATTATCAATATTGCGTTGACGTTAATGACGGCCTATCGCGGTATTATTACCTTTTCCCGTGGCGGGATGATAACGGGATGTATTATGATTCTGTTATTAGTGATCATGGCGTATCTTAAACTGAACAAGGAAGGGCGAAGTAAGATGTTAGTGGTGTTTATTTTTACAGTACTGGCGAGTCTTAGTGTCTGGATTTACAGTTCCTATCAAACAAGCGGATTAATTGATAAACGGTATGCCAACCAGGATGCTTTGGGAAGAGAAAAAGAAAGTAAATTATCGGGTAGGGAAGAATTGATTAAAACGGAAATTCAAATGTTTGTTGATCATCCGTTTTTGGGAATTGGTGTTGGAAAAAATAAAGAATACCGACAGGAGTTGACCGGAATTGATTTGGCGACACATAATGAAATTACCCGAATGTTGGCAGAACATGGTTTATTGGGAGTGATCAACCTATTAATCCTTTTTATTGTGCCATTGCTGCTGAGTCTGGGAAACCGGAATCATATCTTTTTATTTTGTTTTTTAGCCTTTTGGCTGTTCACCATTAATCATGCAGCCATGCGACTGGCGGCACCGGCGTTTGTATATGCGCTGACCTTATTAAAAGTATACCCGGATGAAGAAGAAGAAGATCGTTTACATCGGGAATAAACTGGCTGTACATGGCCGGAATCCTACAACTATCGATACGCTTTCGGTTTTATTTGCGAAGGAAGGGTATCGGGTGGTTACAGCTTCGTCTCAAAAAAATAAAGCGCTGCGAATAGCTGATATGGTGCTTACGGTGCTGCAACACGCCCGATCTGCCGATTTTGTAATTATAGATACGTATAGTACTTCTAATTTCTGGTATGCCTTTATCGTGAGTCAGGTTTGCCGATTGTTACAACTAAAATATATCCCTTATCTGCATGGCGGCGATCTGCCGAAGCGTTTGCAACAGAATCCGCGATTGTGCAGGATGATTTTTGATCACGCTTATAAGAATGTGGCACCATCGGTGTATTTAATGGAGCAGTTCCGTGAACGTAATGTACCTGGTTTACTACAGATTCCCAATCTGCTTGAATTGGAGCAATATAACTTTAAAAAAAGAAAAATTATCCGACCTCGTATGTTTTGGGTTAGGGCATTTTCGGAAATTTATAACCCAAAAATGGCCATTGCTGTAGCCGAACAACTGCAAGAAAGATACCCGGAAACGACTTTGTGTATGGTTGGTCCGGACAAAGACGGAAGTCTGGATGCGGTAAAAGCCTATGCCGATTTAAAAGGTGTTGCTGTTGCGTTTACCGGGAGATTATCAAAAGCCGAATGGACAAACCTGGCTGCTGATTATGACATTTTTTTAGCAACGTCTCATTTCGACAATATGCCGGTTAGCGTAATGGAAGCAATGGCATTGGGCTTACCGATAGTGGCTACAAATGTTGGAGGAATTCCGTTCTTGTTACATAAAGATGTTGAGGCGCAACTGGTTGCCGATGGAGATATTGATGCGATGGTTGAGGCTATTCAGAGGTTGATCGAAAATCCGGATATGGCTCAAAAACAAATCGAAAAAGCGTACCATAAAGTCGAAGGTTTTGACTGGAAAGAAATCAAAAAGCAATGGGAGCGATTGTTTGAGTATTAGTAATATTATTGTATGTTTGTTCTATTAAATAAAGATTAATTCTAAAAAAAACAACTGTAAGCTGTTTTAATTATATAAAAGCTTGTTTTTTGTAGAAATACATTTCCCCACATGAGCAGCAAAAAAATACATTTTGAAATTTCTGAAAGGAAAGTGCTTTTGCGTTTAATAGATGTTTTTGCTGTTTTTGCTGCCTTATATTTTCTGACGGTTACATTTAAATTTCATTATTTTTCATTTAAAGAATCATCTCTCGGTTCCATACTTTTTTTGGGGCTTTATATTAACCTGTTCGGAACCATTTTCGAAATGTATAACCTGCAGGTGGCCAGTAATCAGTTTCAAATTGTTAAAAGTACCATATTAACGGCCTGTATGACGGTGTTTTGCTATTTGCTGACTCCCGTTTTTACGCCGATATTACCGTCTAATCGTTTGCAGATCATTTACTTCTTTTTTGCAATATTGCTGAGTCTGTTTGCCTGGCGGTTTTTTTACCTGCATTTTCTGGCCTCCCATCGTTTTGTGAAACGTGTGGTTTTTGTGTGCAGTCGCGATACCATTGCGCAATTGGCACTGGAATTGGGTAAAGCCGATCCGCATTATGAAATTGCCGGATTTGTTTCTTCTGAAAGTCTGGTTGTTGAAAATGAAAATACCGACGGTTTCCAGGAAATCGATTTTGCTGAATTGGAGTTTTTTGTAAAAAAGCATTCGGTTGCCGAGGTGGTTATTGCTTTAAAAGGGACGAAACCGATCGCTCCCGATGTATACCAACAGTTGCTGAATCTGCTCGAAAAAGGGGTGGTGATACGGGAATACATGCAGGTGTACGAACACGCTACGCAACGGTTACCTATATTATATGCCGAAAAGGATTTTTACAGGTTGTTTCCCTTTAGCCGTAGTAATCACAATCGGTTGTATCTGATTGTTATGCGTGGTTTTGAAATTCTGTTTTCTGTTTTGGGACTGTTATTTGGTTGTCTGTTACTGCCGGTTGTTTGTATCGGAAATGCAATTAGTAATAAAGGGCCATTGTTTTATACGCAGGAAAGGGTTGGGAAAAACGGCATTCCGTTTCGGATTTATAAATTCCGTTCTATGATAACCAATGCCGAACAGCATGGTGCTGTTTTTGCAAAAGCGAATGATGTTCGGATAACGCCTTTCGGGAAATTCCTGCGGCGTTCCCGTATCGATGAATTTCCACAGTTTATTAATGTGTTAAAAGGTGATATGGCGGTGATTGGCCCACGTCCGGAACGTCCGGTTTTTGTGGGTGCGATTTCTCAAAAAATGCCGTTTTATCAGATCAGACATATTATAAAACCGGGGCTTACCGGTTGGGCACAGGTGAATTATTCCTATGGGGAAAGTATCGAAGACAGTATGGTAAAACTCCAATATGATTTATACTACATCAAACATCGAAGTGTTTTTCTCGATGTGAATATTATCATTAAAACGCTGAGTACCGTTTTATTCTACAGAGGACAATAGTTACAGCTTTTCTTTCCGAAGCAAGCGGACTAATATCGCAGTGTTAGCTATGATAATCGGAAGCATTAACAGGAAATGGTCTTTGTTAAAAGCATAACCGATAAATGCTAGCATCGAAACAAAACAAGCATAGGCACTGATTCGGAATCCTTTTTTATTTTTAGCGATTAAAAAGAATAAGGATATCAGGAATATTGGGCTGATCACCAAAGTATTGTAGTTGGCCGATACCTCTTCGTGGAAAGAATAAAAACCAACCAATGCAAAAAACAAGCCCATCAATCCCATAATAGTAAAGTAGGCTATTGCAATCGGTTTTTTATGTGCAAAAGCTACAAATAACGCCAATGCAGCTATAAACGTATAGATGTTATTCCAAAGTGAACCGGAAGTATCTGTTGGTTGTTGTTCGTATACGGTAACGGTTTCGGAAGTCAAAGGTGTCGTGCCTGTTTTGGTCTTGGAAACGCCGTCCATCAATTCCAATGGCAAGAACAGTTTATCCGACTGTTTGTCGACTTTAGCTCCGAAAATAAGATTGATTCCCAGTTTTTCATAAAAACTATTCGCCAGATAGGAGTTTAATATCGTACGGTAGTCTTTTTGGGTATCCGGAATGTCGGTGCTGATAGCTGTTTTTAGAAGGCTGTTGATCCGTTCGGCTACCATAGTGGTACAGTTACGGTCTATGAATTTATAGGTGTAGAATTTCTGATCGGATGAAAGTACGGCTACCAAATCATTGATCAGCTGTTGTTGCTGTTCCGGTGCTAAATTTAGTTTTTGCTCGTAAACCGTACGATTTTCATATTGGTAGTTTTGGATAAATTCGTCATACGAACCGGTGGCGACAAAGTATTGCATATCGCCTTTTACAAACTTCATATAAAAATTAGGTGTACTAAAATCGAAGGCGCCATAGTTAAAAACCACATCCACTCCATTTTGTATGTTGTGAATCCGTAGTGCCGTATGTCCAAAAAGAGAATGCAACTGATTTCCGGAACCACAGGTTAACAAGCTGACTTCTGTTTGTTCGGATACTAATAAATTGGTTTGTGCGGAGCTAGTAGCCGTGAACAGTAAAAATAAAGTCAGAATCGAAAGAGTAAAGGAACGCATGGTTTTTACGGTGTTAAGTTATCTGCTGAAAATGCCTAAGTCAACTTTTAAGGAAAAAATATTGGAATACAAAGCCACACTCTGATCGCCAATATCGGTTAACGCATAATCTACCTGGATGCCTTTGTATTTAAAGCCAAGGCCAAGGTTGGGCTGGAAATTCAGCTTTTCGGAATTGTCTATTTGTTTTACATTCTGGAAATTACCTACACCGGCACGTAAAAAAACCAGGTCGGTATAACCAAATTCAAAACCGGCTGCCGGATCGATACTCACCGCATTGGTCGAAATAATATCGTTGGTTCGGGCAAAGCGCATGTTAAGTTGCGTCGCAGCCAGAATGCTGTAATCGTAGCGGATGATAAATTTCTTGGAAAGTCCAAGTTGTAATTTCGGAAGGGTAATCTCGGTGGTTTCCGGTGCCTCCTGATTTTCACCCGGTACGGCATCCTTTATTTTGTTGTAGGCATCTTCGTCGATGGTCCATACGTTATAAGTAGTAGTAATATCGCGAACCATTAAGCCCACTTTCCAGTCGTTTTTTTCGTATTGGATTCCCAAGTCAAATCCAAATCCCCAGGAACTGGCAAAATCTCCGATAATACGACGGATAATCTTGGCATTAACACCATAGTTAAAACCGTCCAAAGGTAAGGCGCGGGCATAGGAAAAGGTCAATCCGTAATCGGCAGCCGAAAACAAACTGATCCGGTTATAGTCAATATTTCCCTGACTGTCGATTAATTGCGTGGTATTTAAAATGTCGTCAACCCCAAAACGGATCAGGGATACACCCAAAGCGCTGCGTTCGTCAATCTTCATCGCAAAACCGGCATAATCATACTGCGCTATATTGGCAAAGTAACTGGCATGCATCAAACCAATCTGTTTTCCTTCTACTTTTAGCAAACCGGCTGGATTCCAATATCCGGAATTGACATCGGCACTATGGGCTACAACAGCATTGGCCATTCCCAAAGCGGCAGCATCCACACCAATATTCATAAACTCGTTGGAATACTTTCTAATGGACTGACTGTAAGAAAGAAACTGAAATAAAAGAAATAATAGTAATAAGGTTTTTTTCAAAGCCGTTTATTTTATACAAATATGAAATAAAAATCTCAAATACTAAACTCTATTTTGTATTAACTTATTGTATTACCTTTGTCATAAAATTTGTAATTTGGTCTCTTGTGACGAGAGTTTCAAGACCTCCTAAAAAACGAAATCTATATGTCTGTAAAGAAACACATTCCCAATGTTATTACGCTTTTAAATCTTTCTGCCGGAATCTTTGCTTTGATTCATGCTTTTAACGGAAATTATAACGAAGCCTTTTCCTGTGTTTGTGTGGGTATATTTTTTGATTTTTGGGATGGCTTTTTTGCCCGATTGCTAAAAGTGCAAAGTCCGCTTGGCGTGCAATTGGATTCCCTGGCTGATATGGTGACCAGTGGTGTCGTTCCGGGTGTGGTGATGTATAAAATGCTGGCCGATATTCAGGAAAATCAACCGGATTATAACCTGACGCCGGAAACCTTCTATATGGGAATTGTACCCTACCTTGGATTTTTGATCACTTTAGGATCGTGCTACCGATTGGCAAAATTTAATATCGATACGCGTCAGACCGATTCGTTTATCGGTTTGCCAACACCGGCCAATGCTTTATTGATCATGAGCTTACCGATGATTTTATTCGATAATCAGTTTGAAGCGCTTTCCAACCTGTTGAGTAATCCATATGTTTTAGTTGGAATTAGTTTATTCAGTGCCTATATCCTGAATGCCGAGATTCCTTTATTTTCATTAAAAGTGAAATACTTTAGCTGGGCGAATAATAAAATACAAATACTGTTTATGGTGGTTTCAGCCTTATTCCTGATCTTCTTCCAGTATTTGGGAATTCCGATGATCATTTTGTTTTATGTGTTACTTTCGGTAATCACAAATAACCTAAATAAAGGAGTCAAAGCCGTTTAAGTACATGAAAAGGCGTACTGCTCCGCGAAAAAAGACAGCCGTTTCCCGGAATTACAAAGCAAAAGCCAAATCTAAAAAAGGCTTTTCGACCGGGAAGATCATTTTATATGCAGCTGCCATTGCTTTGGCGATTACCCTTGTTGCAACGGTATACCAGTATCGCAACGGTTTTCTGTATTATCTGGGATTTAAAACCGATAAGGTAGCCGGAAAACTAAGTGCCGAGGAACGTAAAATTGCTGATGTCCGTATTTTTGAAATCTTAAGCCGTCATGATACGAAGCTGGTTGGGTTTGATGTGTCCGAATATCAGGATAAAATAGATTGGGAAGCGATCGATAAAATGGAAGGGGAGTTTCCGCTTAGTTTTGTCTTTATTCGTTCCACGGCCGGAAATAACTATGTCGACGGTCGGTTTGAAGAAAACTGGAAAGAAGCTAAAAAGAATCATTTTGTCCGCGGTGCATACCACTATTACCGACCGAATGAAAACTCACTGGAACAGGCAGAGTTGTTTATCAAAACGGTAAAACTGCAAAAAGGCGATTTTCCTCCGGTTTTGGATATTGAAAAACTTCCGGAAGGGCAGTCGATGGATAGCCTGAAAGTAGGCTTAAAACGTTGGCTAAAACGAGTGGAACGCCATTATAAGGTAAAACCGATTATCTATTCCGGCGAAAGCTATTATAAAGATTTTTTAAAAGACGAGTTTAAAGGGTATCAATTCTGGATTGCCAATTATAACTTTTTTGTCGAAAATATAAAAGACGAATGGCTGTTATGGCAGTTTACCGAACAAGCCGAAGTCAGTGGTATAAAAGGTTTGGTGGATATCAATGTCTTTAATGGAAACGGCGAAGATCTCCGGGCCATTACGATCAAAAAATAAAGGGGTATCATTTGATAACCCTTTATTTTTATTTAAAATTCTAATTTCTTACGGCGTAACTCAAAGTTTTGTCCGAGGTATACTTTTCGTACCATTTCGTCTTCGGCTAATTCTTCCGGAACACCGGCTTTTAGAATGCCGCCTTCAAACATCAGGTAGGTTTTGTCGGTAATAGCAAGGGTTTCCTGTACGTTGTGATCGGTAATCAGGATTCCGATGTTTTTGTTTTTTAGCTGCGCTACAATACGCTGAATGTCTTCTACCGCTACCGGGTCGACACCGGCAAATGGCTCATCCAACAGAATAAATTTCGGATCGGTGGCCAAAGCACGTGCGATTTCAGTACGACGTCGTTCCCCTCCGGAAAGTAAATCCCCACGGTTGGTACGAATATGTTGTAAGCTGAATTCATCGATTAGTGATTCCATTTTGGCTTCCTGTTCCTTTTTGGATAATTTGGTTAGTTGCAGTACGCTCATAATGTTGTCTTCGATACTTAACTTTCTGAAAACAGAAGCTTCCTGCGCCAGATAACCAATACCGTTTTGTGCCCGTTTGTACATCGGGAAGTCGGTAATGTCCATGTCGTCCAGATAAATATTGCCGCTATTTGGTTTTACCAGCCCTACAATCATGTAGAAAGAAGTGGTTTTTCCGGCACCGTTCGGACCTAATAATCCTACGATTTCTCCTTGGTTCACTTCTACGGAAATGCCCTTTACAACGCTTCTTTTCTTGTAGGTTTTGATTAGGTTTTCAGCTCTTAATTTCATTCTTATAGTCGTATAAAATTGCGTGAGGTCTTGTGATATGCCTTATAAACGCCTTGCAAATAAACAAATAAAGGCGTAAATGCGGAATAAATTAACAATTAATTATTTTCTAAAGCTTCCCAGAATTCGTAAGCGCGTCGTAAATGCGGAATAACAATGGTTCCACCAACCAACGTGGCGATTCCCATGGCTTCCATCATTTCTTCACGGGTGATTCCATTCTTATAGGCTGTCTCCAGATGGTATTTGATACAGTCGTCACAACGCAGTACGGCCGATGCAACCAATCCTAATAGTTCTTTTGTTTTGACATCCAAAGCACCTTCCATATAGGCATTGGTGTCCAGATTGAAGATGCGTTTGATGATCTTGTTGTTGTCATTTAACAACTTCTCGTTCATTTTAGAACGGTAATCGTTGAATTCCTGTACTAAATTGGCCATGGTTATGAGTTTTTCAGTTCTTCTTTCTTAGTTACAAATTTGGAGATAAAGATGCTTAGTTCGTATAAAATAACCAATGGAATGGTTACGATAATCTGACTGATTACGTCCGGTGGCGTTACAATAGCCGCGATAATCAAAATGACAACGTAGGCATATTTACGGTAGGTTCTTAAAAAGTTTGGCGTCACAATGCCCAATCGGGATAGGAAATAAATTACGATCGGTAATTCGAAAACCAATCCGGTCGATAGCGATGTGGATTTTACCAATCCGATATAGGACTGAATGTCGATGGAGTTGACGACGAATTTACTAATGGTTAGATTGGCCAGGAAGTTAATCGACAACGGTGTGATCACAAAATAACCGAACATTACCCCGAGGAAGAAAAGCAGTGACGATACAAAAATAAAGTATCGGGCGTTGCGTTTTTCTTTTTCGTATAAAGCTGGACTGATAAATTTCCATAGTTCCCATAAAATAAACGGGAAAGCCAGGATAAATCCAACGGTTATCGAAGTCCAGATCAACATAGCAAACTGTCCTTCCATCGTACGGTTTTGTAGTTCGAACGGAAGTTCCGTTAAACAAAAACTTTTGTCTAAATCGTATTTCTGAGCCAATTCGCAGAAAAAGCGGTAGGTTACAAAATTACCGTCTTTCGGACCGAATATTACCGAGTCAAAAATAAAATCACTGTAATAATAGGCTACGCATCCACCTATTAAAATGGCAATTGTACTTCGTATCAGGAGCCAACGGAGTTCTTCCAAATGGTCCAGAAACGACATTTCTTTCATGCTTTTTTTCTTTGCCATTAGATAATCCCTTCTTTTAAAATGTCATGAATATGTATAATCCCGATATAATGTCCTTCGTTTGCAACAACCAGTTGCGTGATGGAGTTGTTTTCCATGATGTTAAAGGCATCAACAACCATATCGGTAGGTTTGACCATTTTTGGGTTTTGGGTCATAATGTCTTTTGCGGTTAGATCGCCAAAAGAGTCCCGGTTGTTGAGCATTCTTCGGATATCACCATCAGTGATAATACCCAGAATTTTACCATTTTCGACTACGGCGGTTACGCCCAATCGTTTTTCGGAGATTTCCATGATTACGGTTTTGATACTGGCATCCGGGCTAACCACCGGTTTGTGAGTAGCATCCAGCATATCACTTACGCGAAGGAGTAATTTTTTGCCCAAGGCACCACCGGGATGGTATTTGGCAAAATCCTCACTTTTAAAATTGCGGAGTTCCATCAAACATACGGCCAACGCATCACCCAAAACCAACTGTGCGGTTGTGCTGTTGGTTGGTGCCAGATTATTCGGGCAGGCTTCGGCTTCAACATAGGCGTTTAAAACATAATCGGATTCTTTAGCCAGGAAAGATGACTTACTGGCGGTCATTCCGATCAGGGGATTTCCGAAGCGTTTTAACAACGGAACCAGGACTTTTATTTCCGGGCTGTTTCCGCTTTTGGAAATGCAAATCACCACATCGCCGGGTTGTACCATTCCTAAATCACCATGTATCGCTTCAGCGGCATGCAGGAACATTGATGGTGTGCCGGTGGAGTTTAGTGTTGCCACTATTTTGGTAGCGATAATCGCGCTTTTTCCGATGCCGGTTACTACCAGGCGTCCGCTGCTGTTGTAGATCAGGTTTACGGCTTTTGCAAAATCATCGTCAAGGTAGTTGATCAGATTTGCAATGCTCTCACTTTCAGATTGTATGGTTTTTCTGGCTGTGGCCAAAATGCTTTCGATAGTGCTCAAATCAGAAGTTTTATAAAATTTGTGTGTATGAAAGATTTTTGTATCTTTATATTCTGCAAATTTATGTAAAATACTGTATAATAAATAATGAAACTAACCGAAATTGACTTACACAAAGAGTTAAAAAAGTATTTTGGTTTTAACCAATTCAAAGGTTTACAGGAGGACGTTGTTCGAAGTATTATTACAGGTAATAACACTTTTGTTATCATGCCTACCGGTGGTGGAAAATCCCTATGTTACCAGTTGCCGGCATTGGTGTTAGAAGGAACTGCAATCGTCGTTTCACCGTTGATTGCCTTAATGAAGAATCAGGTCGATGCTATTCGAAGCTTGTCCTCAGAAGCAGGTGTCGCGCACGTATTGAATTCTTCACTGACAAAAACAGAAATTAATCAGGTAAAAAAAGACATTACTTCCGGATTGACGAAGCTGCTGTATGTGGCCCCCGAATCGTTGACCAAAGAAGAATATGTCCACTTTTTACGGGAAGTTCCCCTGTCGTTTGTAGCTATTGATGAAGCCCACTGTATTTCCGAATGGGGACATGATTTCCGACCGGAGTACCGCAATCTTCGCAATATTATCAAACAACTGGGCGATGTGCCGATTATCGGGTTAACCGCTACGGCAACCCCTAAAGTTCAGGAAGATATTCTAAAAAACCTGGACATGGCTGATGCGAATACTTTTAAAGCCTCTTTTAACCGTCCGAACCTGTTTTATGAAGTGCGCACCAAAACGAAAAATGTCGAATCCGATATCATTCGTTTTATCAAACAACATAAAGGGAAGTCGGGGGTTATCTATTGCCTTAGCCGTAAAAAAGTTGAGGAAATTGCTCAGGTGTTACAGGTAAACGGCGTCAGTGCCGTACCGTATCATGCTGGACTGGATGCCAAAACCAGAGCCAAGCATCAGGATATGTTCCTGATGGAGGACGTGGAAGTGGTTGTGGCAACCATTGCTTTCGGTATGGGAATCGATAAGCCTGATGTACGCTATGTGATCCATCACGATATCCCGAAATCACTTGAGAGTTACTATCAGGAAACCGGTAGAGCCGGACGTGACGGTGGCGAAGGACATTGCGTCGCGTATTATTCATATAAAGATATCGAGAAACTCGAAAAATTTATGTCTGGGAAACCGGTAGCCGAACAGGAGATCGGTTTTGCGTTGTTACAGGAAGTTGTGGCCTACGCCGAAACGTCGATGTCACGTCGTAAATTCCTGTTGCATTATTTCGGAGAAGAATTCGACGAAGTGAACGGAGAAGGTGCCGATATGGACGACAATGTTCGCAATCCGAAAAAGAAAATCGAAGCACAGGATCAGGTGGTAACCTTGCTGGAAACGGTTCGTGATACCAAGCAGTTGTACAAATCCAAAGAAATTATATTTACGCTCATCGGTAAGATCAATGCGACGATCAAAGCGCATAAAACCGATGCACAGTTGTTTTTCGGAAAAGGGAAAGACTTTGAGGAAAAATACTGGATGGCACTTATTCGTCAGGTTTTGGTCGACGGACTTTTGTCGAAAGATATTGAAACCTACGGGGTTTTAAAGCTGACGCCAAAAGGAGAGGGTTTTATTAAAAATCCAAATTCGTTTTTGATGTCGGAAGACCATGAATATAGCGAGTCGGAAGATGAAACCGTGGTGACTGCTTCCAAATCTTCAGGAACGGCAGATGAAGCCCTGATGGGAATGCTGAAAGACCTGCGTAAAAAAGTAGCTAAAAAAATCGGAGTACCGCCATTCGTGGTATTTCAGGATCCTTCGCTGGAAGACATGTCTTTAAAATATCCAATCAACCTGGAGGAACTGAGTAATGTTCACGGCGTTGGTGAAGGGAAAGCTAAAAAATACGGAAAAGAATTTGTGGAACTGATCGCCCGTTATGTGGAAGACAACGATATCATTCGTCCGGACGATCTTGTTGTAAAATCAACGGGGGCCAATTCGGCCTTAAAACTGTATATTATCCAGAATATCGACCGGAAATTATCACTAAATGATATCGCTGCGTCAAAAGGATTGGATATGGATGCACTGTTAAAAGAAATGGAGCAGATCGTATATTCCGGAACCAAATTGAATATCAAATATTGGATCGACGATATATTAGATGATGATCAACAAGAAGAGATTCACGAATATTTTATGGAATCCGAATCCGATAATATTAAGGATGCTTTAAAAGAATTCGATGGCGATTATGATACCGAAGAGTTGCGACTGATGCGAATTAAGTTTATCAGTGAGGTAGCGAATTAAAAAAATATATTTTTGTATATACACCTGACAGGTTTTTAAAACCTGTCAGGTGTTTTTTTTAACGGAGAAGTGTTTTTTATTCGGAATACAATTCACCGCGGTGTGGTTTTAGTGCGTCGCGAACCGGAATCATATTTTCGTCGGTTACGACCATATAGGCAATTGCATACATTTCGTTAAGGATTTCAAACCCGGTAATGGATAACGGTAATTTTTCGATCGCGATATATTCTTTTAAATGAATCTCGTGGTGCTCGGCTGTTTTAGCTGCAGCCGGTCCGCGAAAATCCCAAATCAGTTTTATTTGTCTGGACATTGTTTTTTAGATTTAAACAACAAAATTACAAAGGATAATTCAGCTGTAAAACTGAAAAATGTGCCCGGTGGAATCATTTCGGTTCCAAATCACTATTTTTGCAGTCTGATTTAAAATCAAATCCATAAAATGCCAAGAGAATTACAAATACAGGTTGCTCCGGATGTAGCAGCAAATCAGGAATTATTGCAGCAACATATTGCCAGGCTGGTGCAAAGTAATGTTTCGGAAATTCAACATGTTTCAATACTGAAACGTTCTATCGATGCGCGTCAGCGTTCGGTAAAGGTCAACCTGAAAGTGGTAATCTATTTTACGGATGAAAAATTTACGGAAATCAAAATCGATTTGCCGGATTATAAAAATGTAACCAATGCTCAGGAAGTGATTGTGATTGGTGCAGGTCCGGCCGGACTTTTTGCAGCTTTGCAATTGATTGAACTGGGATTGTGTCCGGTTCTTATCGAAAGAGGAAAAGATGTTCGTGGCCGACGTAGGGATTTAAAAGCAATCAACCGGGATCATGTTGTAAATGAAGATTCCAATTATTGTTTTGGAGAAGGTGGTGCCGGAACCTATTCGGATGGGAAATTATATACCCGTTCGAAAAAAAGAGGGGACGTAAACCGTATTCTGGAATTGTTGGTGGCCTACGGTGCCTCATCGGATATATTGGTTGAAGCGCATCCGCATATCGGAACCAATAAATTGCCGAAAATTATTCAGGATATACGGGAAAAGATCATTGAATGTGGTGGGAAAGTATTATTCGAAACCCGTGTTACCGATATTCTAGTTAAGAGTAATGAAGTGTACGGTGTGGAAATTCATACCGGAGAACAGTTATTGGCACAAAAGATTATACTGGCTACGGGACATTCGGCTCGCGATATTTTTGAATTATTGGATCGGAAAAAAATCCTGATCGAAGCCAAACCTTTTGCATTGGGTGTTCGTGCGGAACATCCGCAATCCTTAATTGACAGTATTCAGTATTCCTGCGATTTTAGAGGTGAGTTCCTGCCGCCGGCTCCGTATTCGATCGTAAAGCAGGTAAACGGCCGCGGCATGTACTCGTTTTGTATGTGTCCGGGTGGTGTTATCGCGCCTTGTGCTACCAGTCCGGGAGAAGTGGTGACCAATGGATGGTCGCCTTCAAAAAGGGATCAGGAAACCGCAAATTCCGGTATTGTAGTCGAATTAAAACTGGAAGATTTTAAACCGTTTGCTAAATTCGGCGCTTTGGCAGGTATGGAATTTCAAAAGGCCATCGAACAAAAAGCATGGCATCTGGCCGGAGAAACCCAAAAAGTACCAGCGCAACGGATGGTGGATTTTACACAACATAAAGTATCAACGTCTATTCCAAAAACGTCATATGTTCCGGGAACGACTTCTGTTGAATTAGGACAGGTATTTCCGGGGTTTTTAACGCAGATTATGCGCGAAGGTTTTGTCGACTTCGGAAAATCGATGAAAGGCTATCTGACGAATGAAGCGATTTTACACGCGCCGGAAAGTCGTACTTCTTCACCGGTTCGTATTCCGCGTGATCATGAAAGTTTAGAGCATTTGCAAATCAAAGGACTCTATCCTTGCGGCGAAGGAGCCGGATATGCCGGTGGGATTATTTCTGCCGCGATCGATGGCGAAAAATGCGCCTTGAAAGCTGCAGAAAGTATAGCGCGATAATTTTTATTGCTTTTTAAGCCACTGTATGGCTTTTGAAACGACCTGATCGGATGAAGCTTCCTGATCGGGAGCGATACCATTTTTATATAGCGTTTTGTTGCGATCGGCAAAATAACCGGTCGTGATCGAAATCGTTGAACCATCCGAAAGTACATAGGTTTCATTAAGGACGGAAGCGCCATAGGTTTTGGCTCCGAAGCTTTGGGTTTTTGGCCTTCCTTTAAGAGCAACTGCAACCGCTTCACCTGAATTTTGGGTAGTGTCATCGGTTAATAGGGCTACTGGTGGTCTGTTGTTCTTTAGTTTGTAAAATTCATGCAGGTCTTCTACAAGCGTATTGCCATAAAATATTTTTCCGTTTTCACTAATCCATGGTTCTTCATTGGTATCATTGATAAAATACCCCACGGTTCCGTTGCCCAGAATAGGGGCTATCGCAGCCAGTATCGGGCTGATTGATCCGCTATTATTACCTCTTACATCTATAATCCAGCCTTTAGTCGGTAGTTTATCCTGTTCTATAATCTGTTGGATCAATTGCTGACGGTACATTTCGATCTCATCTTCGTCTTTTGGACAATTACCGAGATGTAAATAGCCAATGTCTTTTGGAATTGTTCCCGATGGTATTTCCGGGATTATTTCATTGTCGGAGTTTTCCGGTTGAGGTGTATTAAAGGAACTATGACGGTCTTTTAATAATTGTAAGGCATAGGTAACCGATGTGTGGGCCTCATTGAGCGTAGTTGCTTTTCCGGCATGCGCCAATACATCGGTTCTGAATTTGGTCCAGTCGATGTGTTTCCGGTTTGCGGATTTGGTTTCCAGTAGCGTGATCACTTCATTCAGATAGGTCTTTGCTTCCGGAGAAATGCTTTGTTCTTTCTCCCGACAACCGGAAAATAATGTGGCAATAAGTACTAAAATAAATAACGACCGCATGACAGAATTTTAAATTACCGGTAAAGATACTATAACTCGAATCGGGAATAACAGGCTTTAACGCTTTATTCAGATACTTGTTATGGTTTATCAATGGGATGGTGTAACGGACGTTCCATTTGAACCAGATCGAAACCGATATCCCAATAGTCTTTTACAATGGCTTTGGTTTCGAAACCAAATTTCTGATAAAAAGGGTAAACCAGTTGTGAGGTGCGTACCGATATCAGCTCGATTCCGTCAATCGCCTGGATTTGTTGAATTCGGAATCGGGTTAATGCCGATCCCAATCCTTTACCCTGGCTTTCGGGATGAAAAATATCCCAGGATATCTTAGCCGTTTTGCGATCTTCGCTCAAGTTAACACCGCCGGAACCTAATACGATGCCGTCAACTTTAACCACAAAATAGTATTCCAGATACCGCTCCAGATATTCTGCAAAATCGGCTTCTTCGCTCGGTGCAAAATAATCGGGAATGTTTCGCTTTAAAAGCGCTATAAGCTGCGGTTTGTCGCTATCCTGATAAGGACGGATCTGAATATTCATTTGTTTTTAATTTGACGTTGTATGGTGAAGGTACTTAAAAATACTGTTAAATTATTGGAAAATGCGACTGTTTTTTTAGCGCTGGCAACGGCGATCGAAAGCGATATAAACCGTTTCTTTTTTGTATTTTTGGCAGGTAATCCGAAGCTATGACAGAAGAGAAAGTAATATTAGTAAACGAAAAAGACGAACCTATAGGGTTGATGCCGAAGATGGAAGCGCATGAAAAAGCGTTATTGCACCGTGCCTTTTCGGTTTTTGTGCTGAACGATAAAAACGAAATCATGTTACAGCAACGGGCGCATCATAAATACCACTCGCCGTTATTGTGGACCAATACCTGCTGTAGTCATCAGCGGGAAGGGGAAAATAATATCCAGGCCGGATCACGTCGATTACAGGAAGAAATGGGATTTACAACCGAGTTAAAAGAGCTTTTTTCCTTTATCTATAAAGCGCCTTTTGATAACGGATTAACGGAACACGAACTGGATCACGTGATGATTGGGTATTATAATGCCGTGCCACAAATTAACCCTGACGAAGTGGAAAGCTGGAAATGGATGACCATTGAGGCTGTTAAAGAAGATATGGAATTACATCCGGAAATCTATACGGTCTGGTTTAAAATCATCTTCGATAAGTTTTACCATTATCTGGAAGCACATAAAGTTTAAAATAGAAACATGAGAGTAACTGTTAGCCGTAAAGCCCATTTTAATGCCGCCCACCGATTGTATCGTAAAGATTGGACCTTCGAAAAAAACCAGGCCGTTTTTGGAAAATGCAACAATCCCAATTACCACGGGCATAACTATGAACTTATTGTAAGTGTTACCGGCGAAATCGATCCGGAAACCGGTTATGTTATGGACCTTGGCGAGTTGGCCGCTATTATTCAGCGGGAAGTGGAAGAACGATTGGATCATAAAAACCTGAATCTCGATGTGCCGGAATTTGAAAATCTGAATCCGACAGCCGAGCATATCGCGGTTGTGATATGGGATAAGCTCCGAAAAGAAATAGCAACCGATAAAGAGTTGGAAGTGGTGCTTTATGAAACTCCAAGAAATTTTGTAACCTATAACGGAAAATAAGATGAGCATAAAAGTAGGTGACCGTATTCCGGAATTTGAAGCGACAGATGCCAAAGGTGCTGTTTTTTCAATACATTCCCTTTTGGGTAAAAAACCGTTGGTGATCTATTTTTATCCGAAAGACGATACACCTGGTTGTACCAAAGAAGCCTGTGCTTTCCGGGATAGTTATGAGGACTTTTCCGATTTGGGAGCCGAAATAATCGGGATAAGTGGGGATAGTAGTGCTTCTCATGAAAAATTTGCAAGTCGCTATAAACTTCCTTTTATTTTGTTGGCCGACAAAGGAAATGTAATCCGGAAACAATTTGGGGTTCCGACAAATTTGCTGGGGTTATTACCGGGACGGGTAACCTATATTGTAGATCGTACCGGGATTGTTCGTTTGGTGTTTAATAGTATGAATGCAAGTCAGCATATGCCTAAAGCACTTGATGCAATCCGATCGATGGAATAAGTTTTTTTAACGTAACTAATAAAAGTTTGTATTGGTTATTTCCAAAACTTTTTTGCATTTTTGCTGATCTAATAAAATGAATTAATAGATTTATGGCAATAGATTGGTATCCGTTATTATTTTCCCCCATTTTAAAAGACAGAATTTGGGGCGGTACCAAATTATCGTCCTTACTTCATAAAGATATCGTATCACAAACTACTGGCGAAAGCTGGGAGATTTCTACTGTTCCCGGTGATATCAGTATCGTTAAAAATGGTCAGCTTGCTGGAAAATCTTTGGAAGAACTTCTGGATATGGATCCGGAGGCTTTGTTAGGGAAAAAAGTCCATGCAGCGTTTGGAACTGCATTTCCATTGTTATTTAAGTTTTTGGATGCCAAAGAGGATTTGTCGATTCAGTTACATCCCAATGATGAGCTGGCACGTAAGCGCCATAATTCGTTTGGAAAAACCGAAATGTGGTATGTCATGCAGGCCGATCCGGATTCGCGGATTATCGTAGGATTTGAAAAAGAAGCGTCTCCTGAAGAGTATCTGTATCATCTGGAACATAAAACCCTGACGAAGATACTCAAAGAAGTAAAAGTAGCTCCGGGCGATGTTTTCTTTCTGGAAACGGGAACCATTCACGCAATTGGCGCTGGAATCGTTATCGCAGAAATACAACAGACTTCCGATATTACCTATCGCGTATACGATTGGGATCGCGTTGATGCCGAAGGAAAATCGAGGGAATTGCATATCGATCTGGCATTGGATGCAATCGATTATTCCGTTTCGAATACAAAATGTGACTATTCCAAACAGGTGAATACCTCCAACCCGGTAATCGACTGTCCGTATTTTACAACTAATTTTATTCCGTTGGATGGCGAACTTGCTTTTCAAAAAACATCCGATTCATTTACCGTCCTGGTTTGTACGGAAGGAACTTTTTCCATCCGGGCCAATGGAAAGGAAACCGCTTTTCAAAAAGGCGATACGGTGTTAATTCCGGCTGTAATAACCGATTTTGAACTTAGTGGAACCGCTTCATTATTAGAAATATTCATTTCTTAATATGTAATCAAAAGAATAGTTGTAATTTTGCCATCGAAATTTTAAACATTAGAAAAATGGCAAGCGTTAGAAATTTAAAAAAAGACATCAATTACGTTTTAGGTGATATTATCGAAGCAGTTTACATTTGGGAGATGACGACCACTGGTAAACCAACTGAAACTTCAGATGCCTTGGTAACGGAAGCGATCGCAACATTCGATAATTTGGTTACAAAAGTGAACCAGAAAAATGTTGAAAATAAAAAAGCACATTTTAAGCAAATTAATAAAGAATTAGAAGAGGCTGCAAATCAGTTGGTTGATAAAGTTAACGCGCTGTAGTCTGAAAAATCAATAAAAAGTGCATAAAAAATATTTGGAAGTTTCAAAAACAGCCTTATATTTGCAACCGAATTGAGACGCCGGTGTAGCTCAGCTGGCTAGAGCAGCTGATTTGTAATCAGCAGGTCGTGGGTTCGAGTCCCTCCATCGGCTCAATTTTTTTGCCACATTTTGTGGTTTTTATTGAAAATTAAATATAACGAACAAACGGTTCCTTGTGTTTAAAACTGTATTGAGACGCCGGTGTAGCTCAGCTGGCTAGAGCAGCTGATTTGTAATCAGCAGGTCGTGGGTTCGAGTCCCTCCATCGGCTCAATCATCTACTTTAAGCCACTTGAAGAGAGTGGTTTTTTTATTTATAAAGGTTTAAGGGATTACCGTAAAAGGTAGTCCCTTTTGTTTTATACACAGGAATATAATAGAAACATGTCGGTTAGTAAACTGGAAACAGTTTTGATTATTTTAATTGATCAAGATAAGCAAAATAAGGTTACTACGTCCAGGTAAACATTAAAAGTCTTAAAGATGTCTTCTAATGGTGTTTTTCCTTTTTTCTTTTTTTTTTAATTTTAAAAAACGGATTCAATAAATCTATAGCGTGTCTGTTTCAATTTTAAGAATTACCTCCCTTTTAATTCTGTTTTTCCTTCCCTATTTCCTTATTGGATGTCTTGTCTGTCAAAGTAACAGGTAAAAGCTAATCTTAGTAAGGTCTTCTTTTTAGTGTAATTTAAATAGATATAACATGAAAACACAGCAATTTAAGTTTTTAGCATCCACTCTATTTTTGGTGTTATCTTCAAATGTAATGGCTCAAGTTTCACCTCTAGCGGGAGTGGAAACTAATAATTCTTTTAATGCAACTACTAATAGCTGTAGAGATGACTTTACCAATGCGCCGTGCTGGTCGTGGACCGTTGATGATGACAATAATAGTCTTGATAATACCTCAGGATTTAAATGGTGGAATAATGGGGGAGATACGTTAGCTGACTTAATGATGCAAATGGTACTTCGACCGTGGGGAAGTTCTCTTGAAGTCCCTGCCCCACATCGGAATTGTATCTTTTCTCTTATTGCTAATGATGGCAGAATGAATGTTGAAGAGGATAAGGTTTATCCGTATATGTTTTTTCAAACAGGCGATGCCCGGACCGGTATCTTTTATGGAAAAGATCATTTTCTAAATTTTACATTAAATCCTAAAGCACCAACGAATAGCAGTACTTTTCCATATGCCGATGGCTTTCGTTTTTTGGATTCTCGAGGTATCGATATCGTTAACAAACCGAATTCATACGGAAAAGAATTGATGCGAATTACACGTAATGGGTTTGTAGGAATAAACACGACTGACCCTACTTGTGAATTGCATGTTAAAGGTATTGTTATGATAGAAACCCCAGATAAAAGTGTAGGAGGAGAGAATAGTCTCACATTTCATGTAGATGAGCATAAAACTACTTTACTAAGTACAGGTGACGAAGAAGGGATGTTTATAGAGTCAGAAACAGGTAATAAAATAACTATTGGAGATTTTAATGATGATGTTGAAATAAGAGCAAATAATATTATCTGTAGTAACACTACATCGACCGATAATGTATTCATGTCGATTAACACGGTGAGACATGTTGAGCATGCTACGTTAACAGTTGCCGGAGCTACTTATATAGGTCCAAAGGCAGATTTGGCAGCAAAGGGGAAGCTATTAAAATTTAATGCAGAGTATTTATCGCGCTACAGTCTATGGGTCGAAAAAGGTGTCGTTTCAGAAGATTTTGCATTTGCCGAAGTGACGGAATGGCAGGATCATGTTTTTAACTCTGATTATGATTTGATGCCCTTAGAAGAAGTTAAGTCTTATATCGATCAAAATAAACATTTACCAAATGTACCTTCCGAAAAAAGTATAAAAGAGAATGGTTATACAGCGCATCAAATGAATATGATTTTTATGCAAAAAATAGAAGAACTTACCCTATATACTATTTCTTTAAAGGAAGAAATAAAAGCAATGAAAAAAGAATGTATCACTAATAAAGAATAAGTATATGAAAAAACATTTATTTTTTATAGTGCTATTCCTGAAAATAACGCTGCTTTTTTCGCAGGGAGGAACTCGGGGGGCATGGTTGAGAAGTGGAGATCCGAATTATGTGACCAATAAAAATTTACATTATGCTTATTCTAATAACGAAGCATCATTATTTTTGAGTAGTATAATTTCAATACCAATGGATAATTCATATATTCATTTAATCGATTTTTATGGGGAAGGAAGAATTGTAGATGTAGATAATGATTTAGTTACGGGGTTTAAAGATGCTTATAATATCAATCTTCAATATCAATTGGTAAGTAACGGACCTGATCAAGGACGTAGAATACCGAATAGAATACCGGTTGTGGATTACAATAATGACTTACAACTTTCCCGTTTCGTTGTCAGTGATAGAGTGAGCAATATTACTTTAATGAATGCGCCTATCCAGCAAAATACAGCGCAGGAAATGGCCCGAATGATTCGGAAGGATGGTGCAGGGAAAATCATTATCTATGGCTTTAGCCATTTTGAACCTGAAATAACACTATTGGAAAAAGAGCTGGAAAAAATAGGGTTTTATCATGCTCCAAATTATATTTTAGAGGCTCCCTTTAATGAAATTAAAGGTTTTACGAATAAACCAAGAGTGTATAAAAGTAAAAAAATTAAAATCGTTGGAGAGAAAAAAATCAGTTCATTAAACCCAAAATTGAATCAGGAGATCTCTCAGGATGAAATGACAAAAGTTGATTATCGTAGTTTATTAGGTCTGAATGCTGATCTGTCAGGAGGTATTAAAGGAACCATCGATAAACCGGGAGGTAAAATTGAAGTTACTGTTTATGCTTATGATGGAACGCAGGTTAATGGAATTCAAAAGTTTAGGGAAAGTGATGTGTCCAGAAATAAATTAGTGTATAAAGCGTATAGCGATGTTACGGATACTGTTAACTTTATAGAGAAAACATACGTCGTTCCTTATGGATTTGCCCGAAAACTGGATGGTAGCTATCGAACATTGGGGAGTACCAGCTCCAATAATATGAAATTATTGGGATCCGACTCTTCTAGCGGATGGACAGATTCTGGTTGTAGTTTAAGTGTGGTTAGATTTACCCGATGGCTTACGTGGGGAATAAAATCTCTTTTTTATAATAATATTCACTATCAGTGCCAAGATGTTGTTACCAAGATTAATACAGGGACGCAGCCAGTACTCGTAGAAATAAGACTTAAAGATGCAACGTTATATGATTTGAAAATACCTGGAATACGAGATACTAATATCATAGTAGACTTTATTGATACTACAAAGGAACCGCAGCAATATAAAATTATAAAAAATTTAAGAATTACTATTTTAGAATCACCTAATGATTCGCATACGCTTGGTTTTTATAAACAAAAAATAGAAAATGATTTAAAAGAAGTCAATACTTATTATACTGATAAAACAGGAAAAACGAAGTGTCCTGAGGTTACAGCAATGATTGGTAATCCGAGAATTTTATTTAAAGATGTTGATCTAATTATAAGAAAAGGAAGCAGAGAAAGTTATAATTTTCAATCCGATACAGAAGTCGAGGATTTAGAGGAGGAAACGGAGTTAAATGATAATGACGACGAAACTGTCCAACTCCTATTTGCACATACAGTACTATCAACAACTTCCAGAGATCCGCAAAAAAATACTATCCGTGGGTATACTTACAACGAGGGAGAATTGATTAAAGATGATCATTTCTGTATTTTTTCGTATGATGCAATGTTCAATGTCGATCCTAATCTGGTCGGAACTTCCGGAAGTACTATGGCTCATGAGTTGGGGCATTATTTTGGATTGTTACACCCGTTTTCAGGTGGATGTTCTCAAGCTGATGGAGGTGATGGTATTGCTGATACGCCCCCAACTGTTGGTGAGCACTGGTATATCGCAGATTTGGGCACTCCACTGGAACATTATCTGGAGAATCCTTGCGAAAACGTTCCTCATTTGTGTAATGGTATAAGACGACAAGTCGAAAATATTATGGATTATGGGCCTTGCAGATGGCTGTTTACTAAAGAACAATCTTTACGAATGACTAAGCGTATCGAGACTAAACCTAGTTTATTTGATACGGAACTTTTCTATGATTCATCTGTAAATCCCCATAAAATAGCTATAACTGTTGAAGACGAAAGAGATGCAAAACGAAGAAGGAAAAGAGAGCTCCTGAACAATGATTTTTCTATGAGAATGCTGTATCCTAATTCTCAAAAGGCCTACTATAATTTAGAAATCGTTTCTGATCAACCCGAAAAAGCTACGGTTCGAATATTTGATATTTATTCAACGTTGTTATATAAAGCCTATTATTCAGTAGAAAATGGCTTGAACCATTTTCCGATTAAACCTCGGTTTTTTAAAAAAGGAGGACTGTATTTAGTAACCTATATCAGTGATAATGGTAGATCTGAAAAAATAAAATTCCTGGGATCTCAATAAGAAATAAATAGCTTATATAAAAATTCTTTGAAAAAAAACGATCCGACCGTTTTGTAATTGATGTCTAAAGTGTTATAAATATAAAGCGGCTTGTTAAATAAGCCGCTTTATTGTTTTTATTTCGTTGGTGCCGAAGCTTCTTGTTGTTTGCGTTTGCTGATAAACTCCTGTAGTAATTTGCCGTAATGTGAGCGGCTTACTTCCGGAGATAATGATTTTTGAATGGTGTCCAGGTATTTGATATTCGCATCGTAAATATCCGTTAAGGCAATATAAGGTGCCACTTCGTGTTTGGCGTTGTTTACGGCAAAATTAACCGCACTTAAATAACGTCGGATTACTAATTTGTCACTGCGGTCTCTTAGACTGTCCAACATTTTGGTGTCACGCATCTTCTGAGCAAATAGCATCATACTTAACGCCTGATTTTCCTCGTCTGTATAACGCGATTTTATTTTTTTGTAATCTTCGTACAGCTCGTTGTTTTTGGAGCCTGTAACCTTTGTTTTGGCATAAAATTCTTTTAAATCGGTTTTGATGGTCATGTTACCCGGCTCGGCAAAAAACATCAGACTATTGTCTTTAGAATTTGAAATACCACGATCTAAAAACAAATAGTACATCTCCGGAGAATCAATTTTTAAAGTGCTTTCGAAATTAGAATTCCCTTTAATCGTAAAACTGTCGATCGTCACAAAAGAAGTGTCTACTATTTTTTTAAGATATAGTTTACCTTGTTTTAGTCCGTCTACCGTTCCTGTAAGATGAAGGCTGTTGCCCGTTTCGGTTTCTTTTTTACAGGCTGTGGCGAGTAAAGCGACAGTACATAAGGTTATCAGTGTTTTTTTCATTATAAAAGCGATTTTTAAAGAATGCAAAGTAAAGAAAAAAATACTCAGTTACGATGTGTGTGTTATAAATAGTGTCTTTCACATCGGAGTATAAAAAAACCTGTTGCTTAGAACAGGTTTTTTTTGATTCAGATTGTAAGACGGTTCTGTTTTGGACTATCCTTTTAACCAGGCTTCTTTTAGCTTGGCTTTCGAAGTATCGGTAAAGTGTAATCCTTCTACATCTTCCAGGCTTAAGGTTACTTTTCCTTTTAAGGTTTGTTCCTTGTTCTTGCGTTTGATTTGCATCATAATCGGATCGTTTTCTTTCCATTCCATGCTCGACATGATCATTTCGTAGATGTTGTCAAGGTTATACGCCGTTCCATTGATAGAAAGGATGGTATCGCCATTTTTCAAACCGATTTTTTTCATAAAAGCATTTAGTTCGATCTCCGGAAGTACAACAATCTCTTTCGTCGACGGATTTACCGTGATATAAGGCATTTCCCCTTTTAAGAACGGATTGGCTGGTTTTTTAACAGCTCCTTCTTTTACACCAACTTTCGCAAAATAGACATCGTATGGAATTGGCGTGTCACCCGCTACATATTTTGTCAGGAATTCGCCCACTTCCGGGTAGGTTAAGGCTGTAATTTTAGCAAATAATTCGTTGTCGTTAAACGGTCGGCTGTTTCCGTATTCTTTGGATAAGGCCTGCATCAGACTTAAAATACCACGTTGACCGTTGCTGCTTTCACGCATCTGAATGTCGATACACATGGCAATCAAAGCTCCTTTTTGGTATACGTTGTAATACGAATCTTTATACTCCTTATCTAAAATGTTTTTACTCATTTTTGTAAACGGCATTTTGTCGTCGAAACGTTTTGAGGTTGCAATCTTTTCAGACATTCTACCGTAAAAATCATCTTCCGAAATCAAGCCCTGATTTACCTGGAACAGGTTGGCAAAGTATTCCGTTACCCCTTCATACATCCATAAGTGCTCGGACATTTTAGGGGTGTTGTAATCGAAATACTGAATTTCGTTCGAGTGAATGCTCAACGGTGTTACAATATGGAAAAACTCATGGGAAACCACGTCTTTTAATTGTTCAACCAACTGCGCTTTTGGCATCATTTCCGGCATAACCACCGTTGTGGAAGTTGTGTGTTCTAAAGCACCAAATCCTTTGGCATCCGGTTTTTTCATATCCGAAAGGTATAATAACACACTGTATTTTTTAGTGGTGTTAAACGAACCTAAGAATTTTTTCTGAGCACGCATCATCGTTTCCATTTCCGGAGTGATGTCTTTTGCGGTATACGTTCCGTTTGGCGAATATACGCTGATCAGGATTTCCATGCCGTCTACCGTAAAAGTGGTATAATCGGGTTTGGAATACATAATCGGATTATCTACCAATTCGGCATAACGGGAAGTAGTAAAAGTGTCCGATTCGTTACTCGGATCGGTATCGGTTAAAGAAGTAGCGCCCCATAAAGTTGCCGGATGGGATACTGTTACCGTATATGGAATTTCACCTTTCCCCTGGAAATAACCAACAAATCCGTGGGTATTCAGCATAAAGTTTTCATTCGCAGCAATATTGGTTCCGGCTGGTGAAAAAATATCGTGTGTGCCTTCCACGTCATAGGTGTCGTTTACCCAATAGGTTACTTTAGCTAGTGTTTTGGCATTGGAAATCTGCCAGGTGTTGGCATCGGTTTTACTTACCGGAAGGCTATTTCCTTTGGCATCATAGGCTTTAAAATCATCGATGAATTTACCGTAATCGTCCTCGGAATAGGTTCCCGGAATGATTTTCGGGATATGAAAGGTTGCCGTTTCAGTCGTAAATGATGGCGCCATAATGGTAACCATTACTTTGTCGTCCTTTACATTTTTCAGATCAATAGCAACTTTTACATCGTTTACTGCAACTGCCTGTGGTTGTTGTGCTGTTTTACAGCTCATTACCATTGCTGCCATTGCCAATGTACAGATAAGTCTTTTCATTGTAATATTTTTAGTTGTATATAGGTGTTCGGAATTGCTTTTTTGTTACAATTTATGGCTTTTTAAGAAAAGATTTATAGCCTGAGCCAGTTCCGGTGTATTGCGGGTTTCCGGTTGCGAATAGGAAGCCTTGTTTTCGGCATCATCACCGGTTATAGTTTTCAAAACGTGATTCATATTTGGAATTATTGTCAGCGAAGCATCCGGTTTTGCCTTTTTTAATAATTCAGCTTCCGGTACACCTACCTGTAGGTCTTTGGTTCCGTTAAGAAGTAGTACCGGGACTTTTAATTTCTGAATTTCCTGTTGCGGATTATAGCGTATCCATGAGGCCATGTAGGGTTGGACGCTTTCCCTGAAAATAGAGTGCAGCATCGGACTTTTTACGGTCACTGTTTCGCCTTTTTTTATTTTTTCAAAACTGGCTATCAGTTCTTCTTTTACGCCGGGAGCCTGTTTGGTGATCTGATCGATTAAGATTTCGTCTATGGGTCTTCCCGGTCCGGCTATCGATATAAAAGCAGCTGCTTTGGTTTGTTGTGCTGCGATCATGCCAATTTGAGAACCTTCGCTATGTCCGGCGAATACGATTTTACTATAGTTCCCGGTTTTTTTAAAATGATCAAAAACTGCTGCGGCATCGGTAATCAGATCTTCAAAACGCATGTCTTTTTCGTTAACCGTCCCGGCAATGATTTGGGCAATCACCCGTTTGTCGTAGGTAAAAACAGCCCGATGTTCCTTAGCCAGATCTTCGGCCAGGTATTTTAGTGAATTGTTTTGCATACCAATCTGATTTCCGTTTCGATTGGTTGGCCCGGAACCGGCGATCAAGATGATCAATGTTGGTTTGCTGACTTCAGGAACCGGCGTGTACAAGTCACCTTTAAGTAAAGGGTTGACCTGTATTTCTGTTATTTTAAAAGGGGTTTCCTGTGCTGTGGTATTTATAAAAATACAAAGGAAAAACGATAGTAGTGTATTTTTGATCATGGTTCTTCGTTATTTTGATCTTCGGGTTCATAAGCTTCTGGAATATGATCAAGATCTTCCGGCATCGGATAAAGATGGTAAGAAGCGAGCGCCTGAATTTCTGATAATGTCCGGTTGCTTCTATCGGATGTTCTAATAGTCATTTCAAAACTTACTTTTTCATTCGAATTGATTCCTAAAAGTACAAGTTTATTTCGGGATTTCCGGATCGCAACATATTTAGCATTGTTTTTATTTAATGAAAACATTGGTTGTATCCATAGCGTACCTGCTGTAAGGTTGCCGTTTTGTAGGGTGGCTTCGTATTCTTTTTTACCGTCACTGTTAAAGTAGCTCACTTGTCCGTGTAGTAAATCGCCTTTTTCGGTATATCTTATTTTTAATTTACCATTACTGTGGTAGGTTTCGATCTGGTATAATTCTTCCGATTCGTTTAACTCGGTTACTTTGCTGGACAACATGCCGTTTACAAAGGTGTATTGTTCAATCGGTTCGCCGTTACGATAGGTTTTTTTGGAGGTTATAACACCGTTTTCGGATGTAATGACCTGACCGTTTACCGGTTCGTCATTTTCATAAGTTGCCCGTGCCATTTCGGTACCATTAGTATCGTAATAGAGTACTTCGCCATTAATCTGACCGTCGGCATAAGGTGTTTTACTAATGATTTTAGTGTTGTGGAAATCGGAAACCTGAGTCAGTACTCCTTTGTTATATAATGCATTTCGGGTAATTTGCCCATTTAGTTCGTCATAGGTTAGCTGTTCGCCTTCCTGTATGCCGTTTACGTAATTCTGAATCTCTTTCCGGTAATTTTCAGAATCGTAAACAAGTATGTTTCCAGTATACGGTTTTCCATTTTTATAGGTTGCCGTAAAGGTTTTTTCCTGGTTCGGACGATTAATTCGGTAACCTTCTGCGATTGCTTTTTCGACTGAATTCCCGGATAGGTCAACCCAAAGTGTATCTTGCGACCAACCGGAAACAGCAGTAAGCATTACAGCGGATATAAGAAATTGTCTCATTGTAGGGATTTAAAAACGGTGTGAATTTACATCTAAATACCGAAATGCAAAAAAGTGTTGTGAAATTAGTAATGTGAAAAGAAAGACTTATAAAAAAAGCCCGTTGATACGGGCCGGTATTTAATCAAACTTATTTTTAAAATAGTATTTACTATCTAAATCGTCATCTTCAAGTTCGTTATATTTTTGAAACTTTGGTTTCGGTTTATTGGTGGCTACCTTTTTTTTCCAAAGTTCAAAATTGTCTTTTGATAACTTTTTGCGAACCATTTCGGTAACTTCATTTTCAGAAATTCCAAATTCTTTCTTTAATGCCTCAAAAGGTCTTCTTTCCTCCTGAGCCATAGTGACAATTCTATTCGTTGTTTCCTTGTCAAACTCTAAAACTTTGCTTTTTTTCATCAGATGAAAAATTAATCAAATAAATGTTTTTAATGGTTTAATTATTGACTCAATATTACTAAAAAAAAGAATTGGCAAATAGGAGTGCAATCATTTTTTTTGAATTTTCAAAAATCAAGCCATTTTGTTTTTCGCTTTTGAAAAAATGAAAGAAAAAATATTAGATCAATACTTTTTATGTGGATTTTTAGCCTGTTTTTTACTTTTTTTATTTTATAAATAATGAAATAGGACGAATGATTTATCGGTGTAATTAAGAATAATTTGTTTGTAAATTACAGGATTTGTGACTGTTTGTATTGGTAAATGGGGTTGAGGTTTGGTGTATATAGTGCGAAATGTGTGTTTTTTTGATAAAAAGAAACCTGCCTGACATTGAGTGTCAAACAGGTTTTATAGGGTAGAGTAAGGATAATTTACGTGTAGTTTTACATCATTATTCTTTATTGAAAATCGATTTATATACAACACCGGCCAGTAGGGCACCAATGATAGGAGCCACAATAAATAACCATAACTGACTCAAGGCTTCGCCACCTACAAAAACCGCCTGGCTAATACTTCTCGCCGGATTTACGGAAGTGTTCGTAACCGGAATACTGATCAGGTGAATTAATGTTAAAGCTAAACCGATAGCCAAACCGGCAAATCCTTTTGGAGCCCGTTCGTCTGTAGCGCCCAGAATCACAATCAGGAAGATAAAAGTCATTACGACTTCGGTGAGAAAAGCAGCATTCATACTGTATTTGCCGGGCGAAAGTTCGCCATAACCATTGGAAGCAAATCCGCCAATATCACTACCATTACCCGTTGCGATTACATACAATATGGCTGCAGCAGCAATACCGCCCAAAACCTGAGCCACGATATAGGGGATGAGTTCTTTGACATCAAAACGACCGCCAACCCATAATCCGATAGAAACCGCCGGGTTTAAATGTGCGCCGGAAATATGCCCAAGCGAATACGCGATTGTCAGTACGGTAAGTCCGAAAGCCAAAGCGACTCCGACAAAACCAATTCCTGCGTCGGGAAAGTTACAGGCCAGCACTGCGCTACCACAACCTCCTAAAACCAACCAAAATGTTCCAATGAATTCTGCGATAAGTTTTTTCATAAAATTAAGGGATTAGTTAAACAATTGTAATACATGTATTTTTCAGGGGAAATGAAAAGCTTGATCAAAAGATGGGAGGCATAGAAATGGAGTGTGATCGAACAGTAAAGCATACTGTTGCCACAGACAAACCGATAAAAAGGCGGAAAAGGAAATTAGAATTTGTAGAACCGGAATTGAAATAAAAGCTTTATTCGGGTGGAAATCCGGGATATTATAAGAGGGGCTTTGCGTATATAATGTTCTACTTCTGTAGAAACCGGCAACCGATGTGCTGCAAAGCGAAAGTGGTAAGGAGGATTGCCAGGTAAAACTCATTTTCAGGTAGTTAAATGATTATATCCGTATTACGAATATAATCATTTTTACCAGAAAATTCTATATTAATTCTTTTTTTTAAACGAAATGTTCATGATGATAATGGCGAGAATGATCAGTAAAATTCCCATCCATTGCGTTAGGACTACGGTTTCATTAAGAATCACAAAAGCCATCATAACCGAAACGGGTAATTCCAATGACGAAACGATACTACCTAATCCGATTCCGGTATGTGGAAATCCGGCATTCATCAACATTGGCGGAATGATGGTTCCGAAAAGAGATAATATAATTCCCCATTTTAAGAAAATCCCAAAATTATACGGGGTCGTTTGTGTGAAAATCCCAAATCCGAATACAATCACGGCGCCACCCAATAGCATGTATAAGCTTCGTTGTGCCGGCGATATTCCGGTGGCAACACTGTTGGCGGTAAACATGGTTGTCGTAAATGAAGCGGCTGCAAGTATTCCCCACATTAGTCCGCGCCAGTCCAACTGGATTTCGTTTTTAAAGATATTGGTCGCAAGTGCCGTACCGCCTAGAACAATGATCACGGATACTACTTTCTGTAATGATGGTAGCTTTTTGTCGATAAACATTTCCAGTAAAACACCCATCCATACCGTTTGCATCAATAAAACGATACCAATGGATACGGGAATGTATTTTACGGCAAGATAATAGAAAACACTGGTCATTCCCAATGATGTTCCGGCCAGCATTAACTGAGCGATATTCTTTTTAGTGGCTTTTACTACAGTACCTTTATTTTTGGATTTCTGAAAAGCATTGATAATTAGGATTCCGATGATGCCCAAAATAAACTGGGACGACGTAACCTCGGCAGTGGTGTAGTTTTCCTGATAGGCTAGTTTTACAAATGTTGCCAGCATTCCATAACTGGTAGCACCCAAACCTACTAAAAAAACTCCTTTTAAAACTTTGTTTCCTGACATTATTATTTGATTTTAAAACAGCCTGCAAAGATAAGCTATCCCGTTTAGTTAGAATAATCAATCGGAAAAAAAATAATGTTTTGATAAAATAGGTGCTGATTTTGAGTGAAATGGATAAAAAAAGGATTGACGCTAAGGTCAATCCTTTTTTAAATAGCATTGTTGATCCGTAATTATTCCGACCAGTATACTAAAGTTACTTCGATAACACCGTTAGCATTTACAAGGCTATCCGATAAGGTTACAGTAGTTGCAGAAGCACCACTAAAATAACCGTTATAAGCGCGGAATGTATAAGTACCCGGAGCTAAGTTGTTATAACAGTCTTCGTAATTTTCAGGGTAGAAATATACATTTGCGTCGTTATAAGCATAATAACCGTGTAAGTCGTTGTAGGTAACTGGATTTCCTAGGTGATCTACCAGTTTCATACAAACGTTGTAGGTTTTGATAGCGGTAGCAATTGAATTGATTTCGTTGATAAGGCTTGTAGTTGTAGTGTATTGCTGATCCAATACGCTTTTTACATTTGGAATCAGGTTTAAAGCGGTAGCGTTATCATTTGCCGCCAAAGCATCGTTGATTTGGAATGTTAATCCGATAAGGATGTCGTTTAAGTTTACCAATTCGGCAGTGATAGCGTTAATGCTAGCTGTAGAAAAGGCGTTTTGAGACGCTGTACGCGCTAGGCTGGCAAAATAATCCACATCGTCAGAATTGTTTTGGATGGAGTTTACCTGAACAAACATGGCATCGTAAAATTGTTGTGCATTTGGTGCATTTAATAATACGATTTGTTTAGCCAATTGTACCGCTGCAGTTTTAGCAGCTGGTGTATCCTGGTGAATGTTTTCGGCCGACTGAACCGCGTAGTCTAAATTTTGTTGTGCAGTTTGTGCGAAAACAGAGCTGCCTACCAATGCTACAAACAAGGTCATAGCATAAAAAGTAATTTTCTTCATAGAAATAGATTTAAGGTTTTGTACGCCAAATGTATTAAAATGTATTAAAATTATTACGTATTGAGTATTATTATTGTATTAATAAAATATTATTTAGACAATTTGTATGCTTTGTTGTTTTATAGGTGTCTGTTTTGTGAACTTAATAGTGTAAGACTGAATGCGAAGATTACTATTTCGAAAAACTACTTTTTTGCTGTAATAATGGCAGGAATTGACTTATATTTTTGATTGTTATCCATTTACCGATTTTTCAAGTGGAAATAATTTGTATATTTGTAGGAACTAATACTTTATTGTAATGCTAAAGTTTATAAATAAAAGTGGAAAAGCTTCGGTTACTTCCAATCCCGAAATTGGAAGCGGACTGGTTCGTATTGCGCACAAAATAAGTGCCGTTAGCGGAGAAAGCCAGTTAGTAAAAATCGGAGGACGCTATTTTAGAGTAAGGGAATTGGGATAGCAGAATGAATATTGCTTTTACAACAGTATTATTATTTATCATCCTTGCTCCGGGTTTTTTAGCCCGAATTGCGTATAATTCTTCGAAATTAAGTGTCGCAGATTCCAACAGAAATCTGGTTAACGAATTAACCTGGTCGATCATTCCGGCACTCACATTACACATTATCTTTGTTGCGATCATACAGAATGCTACCCGATATTCTGTGGATTTTGTACAATTGGGTAATCTGGTTTTGGGGACTTCCCAAAAAGCAGATGCGAGTTTTGCTCAATTAAACGATTATAAATACGCCATATTTTTTTATAATCTTATTCTTTTTAAAACCTCTTTTGCTGCCGGTTATCTGCTGCGAAAAATGGTTCGCTTTTTTAAATTAGACCGCAAGTTCCGCTATTTCCGTTTTTCGAATAAATGGCATTATATCTTTTCAGGAGAATGTTTGGATTTTCCCGATGTTCCGGATGAATACGAAGAAATAACGAATAAAATTATCAATGTGCTTTGTAAGGTAAATGGCCGTACGGTATTGTACACCGGCGAATATTTTAATTATTATGTAGATGGTAAAGGTGATTTGGAAGCGGTACATTTAAAGTATCCGATTCGGAGGTATCTGGAACATGATAAAGCCGGGGATGAAGATTACTATGTGATCTCAAGTCGTTATCTGATGATTCCAAATTCAGATATCATCAATATCAACTTTAAGTATATTAATTTTGAGGAAGTTGATGAAGCGGAATTATCGGAGGAAGAAAAGGACAATGCGATACAATTGTCGGAATAATTCAGATATAAAAAAAGCAACAGGTGGTCCTGCTGCTTTTCCTAAATAATCGAATATAATAATTGGAGTTATTTGATTAACTCGAAATTACGTTTTACAAAGGCGGTTAGCTCTTCTCCTTTTAAAAGATTCTGAGATAGCTTAGCCAAATCCAAAGCCTGTTTTACAAGACCTTCCTGTGCCTGTTTGTCGGTTGTGTTTAAAATGGTAGTCGCCAGATCGGAATTTGTATTGATGATCAGGTTGTACATTTCCGGGAAGTTACCCATACCAAACATACCGCCACCGGACTGACTCATTTCTTTCATTCGGCGCATAAATTCCGGTTGTGTGATCATAAACGGAGCCGCTTTACTGTCCATTGCTTCCAACTGAACCGTGTACGACGTTTTCGGTACGATTTCTTCCAACACCGTTTTCAGGTTGTTTTGCTCGTCTTCCGATAGTTTCGAAATCGGGTTGTCATCCTTTTTAATCAGATTGTCAATGTGATCCGAATCCACACGGGTGAATGTCAGTTTTTCATTGTCGGCTTCCAGTTTCTGAATCAGGTGCGAAACAATCGGGCTGTCCAGTAATAGTACTTCGTAGCCTTTTTCTTTTGCCGATTCGATATAACTGTGTTGTACGTCTTTATTCGAAGCATATAAGACAACTAATTTATCGTCTTTGTCTGTTTGCTTGTCTTTTAAGGCTTCTTTTAATTCTTCCAGCGTATAGTATTTTCCATCTACGGTAGGATATAAAACGAAAGCACCTGCTTTTTCATAGAATTTTGGTTCGGATAACATTCCGTATTCCAAAACAATTTTAATATCGTTCCATTTCTGTTCGAAATCCTCGCGGTTCTCAGTAAACAACGATTTTAATTTGTCGGCTACCTTACGAGTGATGTAATTTGAAATTTTCTTTACATTTCCATCGGCCTGTAAATACGAACGGGATACGTTTAACGGAATATCCGGAGAGTCGATAACTCCTTTTAACATGGTTAGAAATTCCGGAACGATTCCTTCTACATTATCTGTAACAAAAACCTGGTTTTGATATAACTGAATTTTGTCTTTTTGTATTTGTAAATCGGCCGACATTTTCGGGAAATACAAAATACCGGTCAGGTTAAACGGATAATCAACATTTAAATGGATGTTGAATAACGGTTCTTCGAATTGCATCGGATACAGTTCGCGGTAGAAGTTTTTATAATCAGCATCGTCAAGGTCGCTTGGTTGTTTGGTCCAGGCTGGGTTTGGGTTGTTGATAATGTTGTCTACGGTGATGGTTTCTTCCGTCGCATCGTCACCTTCGCCGGTGGTTACTTTTTCAGTACGTGTTCCGAATTTGATCGGAACCGGCATGAATTTATTGTATTTGATCAGTAACTCACGGATTCTTCCTTCTTCCAGAAATTCCAGTGAATCCTCAGCAATATGAAGGATAATTTCTGTTCCTCTGTCGGTTTTATCAGACGCTACTAATGTGAATTCCGGGCTTCCGTCACAAGTCCAGTGCGCAGCCGGTTCGTCTTTGTGGGATTTTGTGATGATTTCTACTTTTTCAGCGACCATAAAGGCCGAGTAAAAACCAAGTCCGAAATGACCGATGATGCCCGAGTCTTTAGCGGAGTCTTTGTATTTTTCCAAAAACTCTTCCGCTCCGGAAAAAGCAACCTGATTGATGTATTTTTCAACCTCTTCGGCTGTCATACCCAATCCCTGGTCGATAATGTGTAATTTTTTATTGTCTTTGTCGATCTTTACTTCGATAACCGGATTCCCATAATCCACTTTTGCCTCGCCAATACTGGTTAAATGTTTTAACTTTAGCGTGGCATCCGTCGCATTTGATACAAGTTCACGAAGAAAGATTTCGTGGTCACTGTATAAAAACTTCTTGATTAGAGGAAAGATGTTTTCTACCGATACATTGATTTTTCCTGTAGTCATATAGTAGCTGTATTTTTTTTGTTAAACTTTTTCTGATTTATACAAATTAAGTACCAAACCTAAAAAATGTGACAAAATGACGGAAATTAATCTTTTAATGGAAAAATTCTTACTCAAAATTTAACAAATTAATCCTGTAGGTAGTATATTTGTGTTAGTTATTTTAAAGCGCTCTATATGAAAAAATTAATTTTCTTAAGTGTACTTACCATGATGCTGTTTTCATGTAAGTCAACATCGGTAACCAACACGAAGTTAGACCGAACTTCTCAGGTTGCAATTAAAGGTAACTGGGTTTTAAGCTCTGTTAGTTACCCAGGTTCAGAATACATTAAGGTGAATTCTTTTCAGATCGCCGATTCAAAGTGCTTTGAGGGAAGCAGCTGGAAATTTATTTCAAACAACAACAAAGGAAATATGGCCCTGGAAAAAGCCAATTGCCCGGCTTTCGCTTCTGCTTTTACCTGGTTTGTAAATAAAGAAGGTGAGTTTGTTTTAAAACTTCTGGATGCGGGCGAAAAAGCCAAAAAAGTAAAAGAAGGCTATGTGTTGAAATTAGCGAACCAGTCGGAAACTTCATTCCAGTTGATCGATAAAATCAACGTAGGTGGTAAACTGACAGACGTTGTATACCAGTTTGAAAAATTGAACTAATAAAAAGTAAAATCAAGAATATGAAAAAGATAACAATTTATACAATAGCAGCGGTATTCATGATCGGATCCGTTTTTACAAGTTGCGATTCGGTTAAAAACGCAAATAATACACAAAAAGGTGCCGGTATCGGTGCTGTAGCCGGTGCGGTTTTAGGTGGTGTACTTGGAAACAATATCGGTAAAGGTGGAAATGGCGCTTTAGGTGCAGTTCTTGGTGGTGTTGTTGGTGGTGTTGCCGGTGGTGTTATCGGAAACAAAATGGACAAACAAGCCCGTGAAATCGAACAAGCGGTACCCGGTGCTGAAGTAGAAAGAGTTGGAGAAGGTATTAAATTGGTATTGGGCGAAAATGCCGTTCGTTTTGATACCAACAAATCGACCCTGACAGCTTCTGCCAAAGCAAATCTTGATAAACTGGTTCCGGTTTTTCAAAGCTATGCCGATACGGATATCGTAATTTATGGTTATACCGATAATACCGGTAAAGTTGAGTACAACCAGTCATTGTCTGAGCAAAGAGCGGCTTCTGTAAAAAGTTATTTGGCTGGAAAAGGCTTGTCTACCAATCGTTTTAAAGTATCCGGTATGGGTATTGCCGATCCGATTGCAACAAACGATACTCCGGAAGGACGTAGCAAAAACCGTCGTGTTGAGTTTGCTATCACGGCAAATGAGAAAATGGTTCAGGATGCTAAAAAACAAGGCGGAAACTAATACTCCGAATTATATAAAATACAAAAGGCTGTCGTTTCGACAGCCTTTTGTATTTTAAGATGGATCAAGTGTTTCTATAAAGTGCTTTGCAGCATGTAATGTCAGTTCGGGAGCTTCTTTATGTGGTGTATGACCAATATCCGGAATAAGATAGTGCTCCGATCGCCCGGAAACCAGACGGATAGTTTTGGCAACCTGTTCGAGTGTACCGTATTCATCGGCTTCTCCCTGAATAAACAAGAGCGGACAACGTATTGCGGATATTAATTTTTCGATGTTCCAACGTCTAAAATCGTCACGAGTCCAGGTTAATGTCCAGGCTTTAAACAGCGTGTCCACCTTATCGCCGTGGTATTTCTGCAAACGAATCGCTAAGTCAGTAGTGGTATAGGCTTCCATCGCTTCGCGGATTCCTTTTAAGGTGACTTCTTCTACAAAAATATGAGCTGCTTCACAAATCACGGCTTTGATGCGTTCCGGATAGTTACTGGCGGTAATCAGTGCAATCGAACCACCATCGCTATGTCCGAATAAAATAGCTTGATCAATTTCCAGATGAGCCAGTAATTCGTTTAGGACGGTAGCTTCTTCTTCCAGATAATGAACCGCTCTTTCGTAGGTTGGCATTGGAGCCGATTTGCCATACCCAAGCCGATCGTACACCAATACGTTGCATTGCGTGGTTTTAGCCAGTTTTTCCGGGAAATCCCGCCAGAGTTGTATACAGCCCAGAGAGTCGTGTAAAAATACAAGGGTAGGGCGGTTGGGATGGTTATTTCGATAATGGATATAAAGGTTTTGTCCATTTATGTCAATCTGAGCAGAAGTGGTATTTGGTGTCATGAATTTGATAAGCTAAAAGGGTTATTGTTCGCTTTTATTGTTTTAATTTTTTTAAAATTGGACAGGTTTATTGTAATTGTTACCGTATCACTTAATAGTCAACGGTTGGATTATGTATAAGAGTTTTCAAAACAGGTGGCACAGCTTGATGGGATAGAGGAAGCCTATGTAACCGGAGAAATTTTCGATTATATCCTAAAAGTAGTAGTTAAATATCTGGAGGCGTTTAATGATTTTATCGCAACGAAATTATCGGTAATACCCAATATCAGTAAAATTAGAAGTTCGTTTGTAATGAACTATATCAAACAATCGACAGTTTTACCGATATAAGTAAATTTGGAATAGTTAAAATTTGGCTTTATATAAATATATTGCTAACCGATCTTGTTAGATTTAGACCGATTGCATTTTTCGCATAATAATTGGAGATTTCGATAAGTGTTTGCACCACCTTTAGAATATGGAATTATGTGGTCAAATTCTAAATTTTCTTGACTGTTACATCTAACACACTTGCCTTGATCTCTATTCCAGACTTTATCGAGAACACCTTGAGAGATAGGCGACCTTCCTTTTTTTATGTTTTCATCTTTAAGAATCCCTTCTTCTATCATTTCTTGGAATACTTCTTGTCTAAGGGAATTTATCTGCTCTTTTGTTCTTTTTTTATTTTCCTTCTCAAGAATCTCTTGACGAATTGATTCTTTTAACTCCACAATATTAGCCTCTTCAATTTTTATTAAAATATCATTTACTTTTTCTTCAATTATTGAGATTTTATCCGGGAGTATATTGTTTTCAAAAAAAGCTTTTTTTTCGTTATATGTCTTATTCCTAAAGAAAAAAGTTTCGCCTTCTTTTCTATAAGACAGAAAACTATCTAAGGTTTTTAGATCAGGGATAAATACTGCTCTTGATTTTGAACCTTCAAATGGTCCGACTATTCCTGTAGATTCTAATTGATCAATTAATCTTCCTGCTCTATTATATCCAAGTTTCAATATTTTTTGTAAAAGTGAAGCACTGCCTTGTTGAGTTTTTACAATTATTTCTGCTGCTTCTTTAAATAAAGGGTCTAAATCTTGAATATCGAAAGATTGCGGATGGTAATTAGATAACCTAATTTTAACTTCTTCATCAATAAAAAAAATAATTTCTTGCTCTGTTAGAATAATCTCATTTTCATTGTTTGAAGAACTATTATCACTTTTGTCAGGTTGAGATATGTTAGATTGTATATCTTTTATAGATGTCTCAATTGAAGATGATTTGTTAGCAGCTGCTGTGATCTCCTTTTTGTCTTTATAGAAAAAATTAAATAAATGCTGAATCATGATAGTGTGTATGAAAGTAATCTAAAAATAATTTAATTTTTTTAATAACAAAATAGATAAGTAAAAAACATAAGAAATTATGTAGAGGTAAAATATAGATTTTTAAGAAAGAGATTAAATAAATATTTTATTTATGTAACCGGAGTAATTTTCGATTATATTCTAAAAGTAGTGGTTAAAACCTCGGAGGTTTTTAATGATTTTATCGCAACGAAATTATCGGGAATACCCAATATTAGTAAAATTAAAAGTTCATTTGTAATGAACTATATCTAACAATCGACCGTTTTACCGATCTGATGTATTTGTAAAACCTCCTTCCATATCCTGAAAAGCCCATTGCGCCATCGCTTCAATCACCGGTAATAAACCAACGCCCGCATTACTCAGTCGGTAGGTGACAAAAGGAGGGACAACTGGTTTGGCCTCGCGAATTACCAGATTGTCGGCTTCCAGTTGTTTTAAATGTTGTATGAGCATTTTTTCGGTAATGGCCGGTATCGCTCTTTTTAGTTCACTATAACGTTTGTCGCCTTTGGAAAGATGGTACATAATAATCGGTTTCCAGTAACCGCCAATGCGTTCCATCACATAGCTCACCGGACATTGTTCCAAGGCATAACGCTTATTTTCCTGTATCGTTGATGTTTCTTTAATCGCTGTCATAATACATACTTTAGGGTAAGTACTTGTGTAAAAGTAAGTACAAATATACCTTTGTCCTGTCAAATTAAAAAACAATTCATATGAAAATAACAATCTCTGGTTCTTTAGGGAATATTGGAAAACCCTTAACCACAAAATTAGTAGCGGCTGGACATGATGTAACAGTTATCAGTAGCGCGGCAGATCGAAAAGAAGCGATCGAAAAATTAGGAGCAAATGCAGCGATCGGATCGGTAAGTGATGCCAATTTCTTAAAAGAAGCGTTTATCGGAGCCGAGGCCGTTTTTGTCATGACACCACCCAATATGGGCGGTGCCAATATTATCGCAAATACTACCGAAGCCGGTAAAGCTTTTGCAGTTGCGATTACAGCATCGGGCGTAAAACGTGTAGTCATGTTGAGCAGTATCGGTGGGGATTTGCCAACCGGAAACGGACCGATCGCCGGATTGCATAACATTGAGAAAATATATAACGAATTGGAATCGGTTTCCGTAACTTTTTTGCGTGCCGGTTTATTCTTTACCAATTTTTATAACGATGTGCCGTTGATCAAGGGAATGGGAATTATGGGCGCGAATTATCCGGGTGCTATTCGTGTGCCGTTTGTATATCCGGGCGATATTGCAACCGCTGCAGCCGAAGAATTGCAAAAAAGTAGTACCGGTAAAAATGTCCGTTATATTGTGAGTGATGTCCGTACACCAAATGAAGCGGCTCAGGTGCTGGGTACTGCAATTGGAAATCCGGAGTTGCCTTGGGTTGCATTTACAGACGAACAGGCTTTGCAGGGAATGCAGCAGGCCGGACTTCCGGAAGAAGTGGCGCAATTGTATACCGAAATGGGTTCCGGTTTCCGAAATGGAACGATTCCGGCCGATTTCGAGCGCAACGGTTCGCCGGTAGACGGGCAAACGAAACTGGAAGATTTTGCAAAAATATTTGCTGCCGGTTTTTAAGAATAACAAAATCGGAATTATCAGACCTGACCCGTTTTCATAATCGGTCAGGTCTTTTTTAGGATTCTGTTGTTCAATTTTTATGAAAGATATTTAACAAATATTTTGTTTATTTTTTGGATTATCGCATCAATCGCTTTGTAACTTTACAAAACCTTAAATATAATTTGATTATGGCGGTGACGAAAAGAACCAACGGAAAAAAAGAATCCGTTACAGAAGATACGATTATTACCAATTATATGAACCAGGTTCTGGAAAAACATCAGGAACCGGTGAGTGTGTTTCACTTTTGCAAGGAAAACAAAATTGATGAAACTGCATTTTACAGTTTCTTTCCGTCACTGGACGGAATCCGGGAAACCATTTGGATCAAGCTGTTCGAAAATGCAGTGATAAGTCTTAAAAACGACGAGGCCTTTGCGACCTATTCCAATCGGAATAAATTACTGGCGTTGTATTTTACTTTTTTTGAAATCCTGACTTTAAACAGAAGTTATGTCTACTTTGTGCTAAAGGAAAACGAAAAGGGTTTGCATAATCTGAAACAACTGCGTAAACTCCGCAATCGATTTAAAAAGTTCCTTAAGGAAGAAATACAGGCGCAGTTTGCCGATAAACATGAAAAAATCGATAAGGTGGCCAAACCGATATTGACGGAAGCCGCCTGGGTGCAATTCCTTTTTATTCTGAAGTTTTGGATTGATGATACATCGATCGGATTCGAAAAAACAGATATCATGATCGAAAAAGCAGTAAAAGCAGCATTCGATGTATTGGATACAACCCCGTTGGAAAGCCTTTTCGACCTCGGCAAGTTTGTCTGGAAAGAAAGATTTAACTAGAACTCTTCCTCAAAATCGTTTGACCCTATGAAAACACTCAATAAAATCCCGACAAACAAAATGGAACGGGCAGGAGCGCTTGTGAAAACAGGTTTAAAAGTAGGCGGAAATTACCTGGCCTATTATGGCGAAAAAATGGTAAATCCGACACTTTCCAAAGATAAACTCAACGAAAATAATGCGGAGGATATTTACGACGGATTGAAAAATCTGAAAGGTAGTGCGTTAAAAGTAGCGCAAATGCTCAGCATGGAAAAAAATATCATGCCGAAAGCGTATGTGGAAAAGTTTTCACTGGCACAATTTTCCGTTCCGCCATTATCGGCTCCGTTGGTTCGCAAAACCTTTAAAAAATACCAGGGCGAATACCCGGAAGCCTTATACGATACCTTTACGCCCGATTCGGTCAATGCGGCAAGCATCGGTCAGGTGCATAAGGCGACAAAAAAAGGGAAAAAACTGGCTGTGAAAATCCAGTATCCCGGAGTTGCCGACAGTATTAGTTCGGATTTGGCTATTGTAAAACCATTTGCCATTAAAATGTTTAACCTGCAAGGAAAGGATTCGGATAAATATTTTAAGGAAGTAGAACAAAAATTGCTCGAAGAAACCGATTATAAACTGGAATTAAAACAGGGAATGGCCATTGCCAAAGCCTGTTCGGCTATAGAAAATCTGAAGTTTCCGGGTTATTATCCGGAATGGTCATCCGAAAAAATCATCACGATGGATTGGATGGATGGGCAACATTTATCGGAGTTTGCTGCGAGTAATACCGATCCGCAACAAGGAGATCGCATCGGACAGGCCTTATGGAATTTCTATATGTTTCAGATGCATACTTTAAAACAGGTACATGCCGATCCGCATCCCGGGAATTTTCTGGTCGATGCCGAAGCGAATCTGATTGCAATTGACTTCGGTTGTATCAAACAGGTACCGGAAGATTTTTATATTCCGTATTTTGAACTGGCCCGACCAGAGGTGATCAACCACCCGGTATTGTTCCGCGAAAAATTATTCGAGCTTGAAATCCTCCGACCAGATGATACACCTGAAGAAATTGCTTATTTCTCAGAATTGTTTCACCAGTTGCTAAGTCTGTTCACGCAACCTTTTCACGGAGATTATTTCGATTTTTCCAATGCGGAATTTTTTGAGAATATCGCCAAAATGGGTGAAGCTTTTTCGAAAGATACCCAATTGCGAAAAATGAACGGTAACCGTGGATCGAAACACTTCCTGTATATCAACCGTACTTTTTTTGGACTGTACAACCTGTTGCATGACCTTAAAGCGCGAATTGATACCCGAAATTTTGAAAAATATCAAATCTCCTAAAAGGATTACCGCTGTCTTCCTGTTGTCGGATAAGGAAACTTTGTAATTTTGTGCCTCTAAAAATTAAGAATGCTACACGTAAAAAATATTTCGTTCGGTTATAACGAAAAAACGATAATTAAGAATATTGATTTTACCATAGAAAAGGGACAGCATATTGCGGTTATTGGTGAAAGCGGATGTGGAAAAAGTACCCTTTTAAAACTGATTTACGGTTTATACGATCTGAATCAAGGTCAGATTTTCTGGGGCGATACTCCGGTACTCGGACCAAAATATAATCTGGTAGCTGGTATGTCGTTTATCAAGTACCTGGCGCAGGATTTTGATCTGATGCCGTATGTGACCGTGGCTGAAAATGTCGGGAAGTTTTTGTCAAATTTCTACCCGGAGGAAAAGAAACAACGCATTCAGGAGTTGTTGGAAATTGTGGAAATGACAGAATATGCCAATGTAAAGGCAAAATACCTGAGTGGCGGTCAGCAGCAACGCGTGGCACTGGCACGGGTATTGGCGTTGGAACCGGAAGTGATGTTACTGGATGAGCCGTTTAGTCATATTGATAATTTTAGAAAAAATGCACTACGTCGTAATCTGTTTTCCTATCTAAAGACCAAAAAAATCACCTGTATCGTGGCGACGCATGACAGTACGGATGCTTTGTCTTTTGCCGATGAAACTTTTGTGTTATACGATGGTAAAATTGTAGATCGCGGGCCTTCGACGATCATTTATAATAATCCGGTGAATAAATATACCGCGTCGCTTTTTGGTGAAGTTAACGAATTGCGATTGTCGGATATCGTAGAAGTCGATGGTGAAGATGAGGTTGTATTGCTATATCCGCATCAATTGCGGGTTGTGGAAAGCGGAAAAATGAAAGTACTGGCAAAACAGTCCTATTATAAAGGAAGTCATTATCTGATTAAAGGTATTTTTGACCGGAAGGTGATCTTTTTTGAACACGATACGGCACTGGAAAACAATGAGGAAGTAACTTTAATGATTAGCTAAATACGATGCCAAGAGAAGATAGTTTAATGCGGCAAATCAGCGAACTCGGATTCGCTTTAAAACGATTGATGGAACGAATGAAAGGTGGTGGATCCGGTGGCGGACTTACATTGGATTCGGATACTGTTAATAGTGCGTTGACAGACGAAATGGGTTTTGGATTGGATGCGTTGCTAAACGTGGAACCGGAAAATATCATTTCCTTCTTATTGGAAAATCCGGGATTTTCGGCAGATAATCTGGAGCTTTTTGCCGATTATCTGGCGCAAATTGGGTTGGGAAAAGACTATCAGGAAAATCTCTATCGGAAAGCTGTTGTCATCTATGACTATGTGAATAAAGCAACGGCTACCTTTTCGATGGAACGACAAAATAAAATACAAGCGATTCGATCGAAATTAAAATAAAAAAAGCCTAATTTGTTAGGCTTTTTTTTATGATAAAAAGTAGAGGACGTCGTTTTTTAAGCGATGTTGAAAAATAATCTTATTTTTAAAATTTTGTTATAAAAATATTTTTTTTCGTATTTTTGATAAAGACAGAATTTTAAAATGAAGGAGTTATGCAAGAGTTAAAATTTAAAATATCACCGGGAACAATACGGAAAGTCAATCGTATGCTTATTGCGAATAATGATGTTTGTTTGGAAAATACCGGAAATTATAAAGGTGTGATTACTGTCAAAACCATTATAAATGGGATTGTCAAGATTAGAGAGATCAGTAGAGCGGAAATTAATGAAGCATATGGGAAATCTCTAAAGGAATATGCAGCGAAATTATAATTACATTTATTCCAAACTGGTAGAAGGAGATACCGATCTTATTGGACATATTGCTTACTCATTCTATAAGAAAGGTAAAGTTGAATATATTGAAAAACAGGAACAGATAGGAAATTGTCTTACCGATACGGATTTAATAGCATTTAATGATTTCTCGTCTTCCGATTGTGCCATTCAAAGTTATAGAGCGAAAGCAGAGTGTACGCTCCAAGGATTTATTGATAATCTACTTCAAGAAGAACTAAAAAATTATGATGGACAAGTTACAAGTCGGCAAACAGAAATATTAAAAGACATTATCAAACCGCTCGTACCTTCCTTTTGGAATACTATTGCAATAGGAGTGATTAGTTCTTTTGCGTTTGCCCTTTTAATCGTCATTTTTGCGGTAATTGTAGAATATGGAAATAGTGTTGTTACAATTAATGTCGCAAGCACACAAACAAAGATCCATAGCGAAAAATAAAAAACATTTTAGTACAAAATAAAAATCCCTCCTGTTACAGGAGGGATTTTTTTTAGGATTAATTTTTAAGATATTTTTCAAGAAATTGGTCCTGTTCCCATAATAAATGGAAAATATTTTCTTTGGCTACATAACCATGCGATTCTTTCGGTAGGATTACCATTCTGGCAGGTGCCCCCAGCCCTTTTAAGGCTTGGAAGTAACGCTCCGTTTGTAATGTAAACGTTCCCGGGTTGTTATCGGCTTCTCCATGAACCAGTAAAAGAGGTGTTTTCATTTTTTCGGCATTCATAAACGGAGACATCTCGTTATAGATGTTTGGCACTTCCCAATAATTACGTTGTTCGCTTTGGAACCCAAAAGGAGTTAGTGTTCGGTTGTAGGCACCACTACGGGCGATACCACAAGCAAACAAGTTGGAATGCGTTAATAAGTTCGCCGTCATAAAAGCACCATACGAATGTCCGCCAACAGCAACTTTTTTACGGTTGATATAGCCTAATTTGTCCACGGCATCAATTGCTGCTTCCGCATTGGCTACCAATTGCGGAATAAAAGTATCGTTCGGCTCGGTTTTTCCTTCACCAACAATCGGGAAAGCGGCATCGTCTAAAACGGCATAACCACGAGTTACCCAATAAATAAACGATCCGTAGTACGGAAAAGTAAACTCATTCGGATTGGACGAACTTTGTCCGGCGCTGTTTTTGTCTTTATATTCGGTTGGATAGGCCCAGATTAGTAACGGTAGTTTGTCTTTTTTAGCCGTACGGTCATAACCGGCCGGTAAGTATAACGTACCGGATAGTTCTACTCCGTCTTTACGTTTGTATTTGATCACTTCTTTATAGACGTTTTTAATACTTTCAAACGGGTTGGCAAAATCGGTAACCTGTGTTAACTGGTTTTTCTTTTTGATGTTGCGGAAGTAGTAGTTTGGAAATTCACTTTTGGATTGGATTTGTACCAAAACATCCCCTTTTTTGAAATCCTCAATAGAGATTAGATCTTCTTTCTTGTCGGTATAAGCCGATTGGTACAAACGTTTTGTCTTTAAGGTTTTGATGTTAAACTCGTCGATAAAAGGAAACTGTCCGTTTTTGGTGTAACCGGCACCGATTAAAAAGGCATTGTTGTTTTCCAATGCCAAAACGCGTTTTCCGTAATTGTTTTTAACGGTTTCAAAATTACCCGGATCGGAATAAATATCCTGCTCGTTTCGATCCCAGATTACTTTTGGTGTTTCTGATGGATTCGATGGGTTGATCAGGTAGGTTTTGGTATTACGCGTATCATACCAGCTGTCGGATACAATTGCGATTTTGTCGTTACCCCAAATGATATCGCTAAAACGCTGTTGTGTTTTTACTAATGGTGTTGGATTGGATGTAAAAGGTGCCGACCATAAATACAACTGATCGCGGAAATCGACCTTGTTTTCCGGATTTCCTTCATCCAATGCTTCGGCAAAGAAAAGTGTCGCCGGAGCATCATTTCTCCAGGTCATACTTCTTTTTCCTTTGCGTACCGCCATAAAGCCTTTTGGCATGATCTCCGTTAACGGAACTTCATTTACCACTTTAACTTCTTTTCCATTTACATCATAAACGGTTGTTTTTTGTGGAAAACGGTTTAACGGTACGATATAGGAAAACGGTTTTTGAAGGACGGTTATCATTAAGTAATTCCCGTCTGGTGAAAAGGTTTCCCCGGCATACATATCAGCGGCTTTAAAAAGGCTACTTTTACCATCCAGCCCAACACGGTATAATTCCGAAGTGGTGATGTTTTCGAAGTTGGCTTCATCGGTTCTGTTTTTTAACAAATCCTGATAGGTTCGGTTTTGGGAAACTTTTCCTTCGCTGGTCGATACAATCGGACCGTTGGGTAAGTCTTTTTTAGCATCGATTAAAGCCGGTCTGTTTTTCGGTAACATCTTTACCAAAAGACTTTGTCCGTCACGGAACCAGTTTACAGGATTCCCAAGATTGGCATTTAGAGTCGCTTCGGTTAGTTTTGTAGCTTTAGCCGTTGCAATATCCAAAATCCATAATTCCACTCCGGTGGCAGTGGTATGGGTAAAAGTCATTTTTTTCTCATCCGGCGACCAGGAAAGGTTGCTGATCTTCGGATTTTGTGGTAAGCCTTGTACCTGTATTATGTTTTTATCCTTAACACGGCGCACTTTTAGATTGTTCATGTAGGTAACCGTACTCGAAATATTGGTTACCGGGTTGATACGCAAACCACCCAGACGTAGTTCTTCCTGGTTGAGGTCGTCCAAACTTTTGTAGGTGTTGCGATAGGTGAGTAGCATCCATTCTTTTTTGGTATCCATGATAACGGATGGCGCTCTTTCAAAATCGGCCAACTGTAAAATACTGGCTGGCGGCTTTTGGTAGGTGGTGTTTTCCTGTGCGAATAGTGGGGTGATTCCCAAGAGCACAAATAAAACCGATTTGTAAATTAATTTCATATTAGTGTTACGATTAATAGTGATTTATAACTTACGAAGATTTCGTCTAAAAGATTGGTCTACGATGAACCACTCTTGTTACAAAAGTGCTGTAAGTTTTAAGAAAAAAGAAGGTTGTTGATGCTAACGGTCTGAGATTGTGTAAAAAATAAAAGGATATGGTAGCATGTTTTTTTATAATTTGTAAATTTGCATCCCTGTTTTTAATAAAAAAATAAAAAAATGTATCAGTCAAAAATTTCAGGATTAGGCTATTACGTTCCCGATAATGTGGTAACGAATGATGATTTGTCAAAAATTATGGATACCAACGACGAGTGGATCCAGGAGCGAACCGGTATTCAGGAGCGACGTCATATAATCAGAGGAGAAGATACCACCACAACGATGGGTGTGAAGGCTGCTAAAATTGCAATCGAACGTTCCGGTGTGGCTAAAGAAGATATTGATTTTGTAGTTTTCGCAACCTTAAGTCCGGATTATTATTTTCCAGGGCCGGGTGTTGCCGTACAAAGAGATTTGGGATTGCGTACAGTGGGTGCTTTGGACGTACGGAATCAATGTTCCGGATTTGTATATGCACTTTCGGTAGCCGATCAGTTTATCAAAACCGGTATGTATAAAAATATATTGATCATTGGTTCTGAAGTACATTCTACCGGATTGGACATGACCACCAGAGGTCGCGGGGTATCGGTGATTTTTGGCGATGGTGCCGGAGCTGCGGTTTTAAGCCGAAGCGAAACGCCGGGCAAAGGTGTATTGTCAACTCATTTGCATTCCGAAGGAGAACATGCCGACGAGTTGGTATTAAAAGCACCGGGTATGGGTAAACGTTGGGTAACGGATATTTTGGCAGATAACGATCCGAACGATGAAAGTTACTACCCGTATATGAACGGACAATTTGTGTTCAAAAACGCAGTAGTACGTTTTAGTGAAGTGATCATGGAAGGCTTACAGGCGAACAACCTACAGGTATCCGACATCGATATGTTGATTCCGCATCAGGCGAACCTGAGAATTTCACAGTTTATTCAGCAAAAATTTAAGCTTACCGACGATCAGGTTCATAACAATATCCAGAAATATGGAAATACAACCGCTGCCTCGATTCCGATCGCTTTAACCGAAGCATGGGAACAAGGGAAAATCAAAGACGGCGATACGGTAGTATTGGCCGCTTTTGGTAGTGGATTTACCTGGGCAAGTGCGATTATTAAGTGGTAATTACCAATAATTGCATTTTCCGGTTTTATCATTATAATATGCCAGAAGCACGACTATAATGATAATCACTGGCATAATATATTGTTTTGTAAACAACATATATCCAACGCAAACAAAAACTACAATCAGGGTTAGAATTACTTTAAGTTGTTTCATAATCGGAAAAAATTAAATAGACTAGAGCGGTTAAATAGTAACCGCTCTAATTTTTAACGGTATTATAGTTCTCCGTGGCAAGCCCCTAAATTATTACCTACTTCCCAAATAAAACCTGCAAAACCAAATGCTAAGCCTACAGGTCCGCCAGCTGCAGATAGTAAGAGGCTTCCTGATGCGATTCCCGCGCCAATTAACGCGTCTTTGCAACCGTTGCTTAAGTATCCTCCACGTATCATTTTCATTTCTGATATTGTTAATTCTTTCATGGTACTTGTTTTTATGATTTTCGTTTGTATAGAAGTTACAAAATACAGCGATTACGTATTGCTATTATGATAACTTTGACCTTTTATATTTGACTAATGTCCAGATAAAGTAGCGCCAAAGGAATAAAAGAAGCGCAAATGCTGGAATATGAGAAATGTATATTTTGTATTTCTGTAAAAAATAGCGTAAATTATACAACGGTTTCGAACAATGTTTCACTTAACCCCTTGTACAATGAAGCACAAAATCATTTATAACAAAGGTCAGGCGCAGCTTTTTAGAAATAAATACCTGGAGATGCTCACCAAAACGCATCCTGCTATTATTTGGGGTATGTATATCCCGATATTGGGAGGATTGTTGTTTGTAGCAAATCAGCGGTATCATATAGAAGTCCGGAATGTCATTTTCCTTTTTTTCGGGGGAATGCTGTTCTGGACTTTTTTTGAATACATCGCACACCGATACCTGTTTCATTTTATTTCGGATCGCCCAGCCATGAAGCGCATTTCCTATGTGTTGCATGGCAATCATCACGAATATCCACGCGATCGGGAACGGCTGTTTATGCCTCCGGTGCCCAGTCTGATTCTGGCAACGGTGTTGTTTTTACTGCATTATCTTTTTCTATGGGATTATACCTGGGCTTTTTTTCCGGGTTTTATGTTTGGCTATCTGTTATATGCATCGATGCATTATGCGATTCATGCCTACGCACCGCCTTTTAAGTTTATGAAACCGCTGTGGCGTAATCATCATTTGCACCATTATAAAGATGAGCATCTGGGGTTTGGAGTGAGTAATACGTTTTGGGATCGTCTTTTCGGTACCATGTTCGATCTGACAAAAAACGTGGAAGATCCGGAGAAAACGAAAGCGCTACAGTTTGAGAAGAAAAAAATAGAATGAAAAAACCCCGAATATACTTCGGGGTTCCTCAAACAAATTATAATAAAAATCTAAAACTCTAGGAGGATTAGAACATACCACCACTACTTTGTTTGGTGTTGTCCTCACGTTGTTTACGCTGTAAAGCTCTGTTTTTTCCGCCACCGAACATATAGTTAAATCCTACGAACAATGACTGACTTTCCCAACGGAATTCTCCTTCACCCGGATAAGGGTTCTGACTTTCGAATCCGTATTTCATGGTTTTAAAGATATCGTTGAAACGGATGCTCAAAGAGGCTTTGTTTGCCCAGAAGCTATAACGGGTTCCCGCGTCAATTTTATACATGGCTTTGCTGTTTGCCTGAACACCATCTACTGGTCCTCGGTAGAATCCGAATAAAGAGAAACGTAAACTTTTTGATGCTTTAAAGTTGTTGTTTAAACGCGCATTAAAAGCGGCGGCATCGATCTGTTTTAACGTATAGTCAAAATCTCCGGTTACATCATTTTTAATCGCTACGACACCTTTCTGACGAATGTTCGAAAAGTCGATACTTGGTTGAACATCCCACCATGAATTGAATTTATAGTTGGCCGATACTTCAAATCCGTAAGCCAGATTTTTGTCGAAGTTGGTATAACTCATAATGATTTTTTTCGTATCCGGGTCAGCATTTGGATCCGGGTAGAACGTACGGGTAATCTCATCGTGGATATCACGGTAGTATACTCCGGCTGTTACCGAACCGTTTTTCAGCATTCGGGTATAGTTCAATTCTACCGAGTTGGTAAATTGTGGTACTAATTCCGGATTACCGATTGAGGTTACTCTTGGTGTACTAAATTCACGGATAGGCTTGGTTTGCTCTACGCTCGGACGATCTACACGACGACTCATGCTAATCTGGAACTGGTTTGCTTCTGTTGGGGTATAGGTAAAATAAGCCGATGGGTAAACAGTAATATAGTCATTTTTAAACGGTGCATTCTGTCCGTTTTGGAAATAATCTGCCTGAACTTTATAACTCTCCAAACGCGCGCCTAACTGGTAGCTGAATTTTTTAAACTTCTGACCGAAAGTGGTGTAGAAGGAATAAATATCAACATCGTAATTGAAATTTGCATTTGGCGTGTTGAAACGCGACGTCAGGTAATTGTTGTCTGTACGCATTAAACGCGCTTCAGCTCCCATTTCCAAAGTCGATTTCTCGTTTAACGGGTTCACATAATCCACGTTGATAATCGTGCTGTTACGGTTGTCTTTTACATAATCCGCATATGGATTTAAACCGCCACCCATAGGGTTAAAAGATGCATCCTGATTGTTTTTGGTGTGATTGTAGTTGGCTTCCACATCCAAAGTATGGCCTTCTTTTCCGAACAGGTGTTTGTAAGCCAGGTTGTACGTACTGTTCACATTATCTGTGTCATAAATGTCTTTTTGTGTGATATTGTTGGCCGAATTCGGGAAGAGTAAGTCGGTACGTACATTACCCAAACCGCTTGTAAAGCTTTGATTGGTATAGGCTGAAATGGTGTTTTTATCGTTGATGTAAAAATCCATTCCGGCTTTAAACATATGTGTTTTATTATTATTTTTGATATTAAAAAGCTGTAACGAGTTGTCATCAAATTGATTAATTTCACCCCAGTTTAAACGATCACCTAACGTGTTTCCGTATGTCCCAAAAAAGTTCACTTTTCCACTACGGTAGTTCATGTCTACGGTGTTGTTATACTTCGGAACATCTCCAAATGTGATACCGGTATTGAAGTTTCCGTTAAAACCATCGTTGGAGTTTTTATGCAAAACGATATTGATGATTCCGGACATTCCTTCCGGATTGTATTTTGCAGATGGATTAGTGATCAACTCAATTTTTTTAATGGAAGTCGACGGGATTTGCTTTAATAGTTGAGAAGCATCCATATTGGTCGGTTTTCCATCTACCAATACGCGCACGTTTTCGTTTCCACGTAAGGAAATTTTTCCATCCTGATCAACGTTTACCGATGGGATATTGTTCATAATATCCGAGGCTGTTGCGCCGGCAGTGGTAAGATCACGTCCTACGTTTACGACTTTTCGGTCGATTTTCTGTTCGATTGTAGAACGTTCGGCTACTACGGTAACGCCTTCCAATTGTTTGGCTTCCGGTTCAAAGGTGATGGTGCCCAAAGCAACGATTTTATTTTCCGGTGTGATGGTTATCGATCGTGTCAGGGTTTTGTAACCCATATACTGGATTTCCAAAACATACGATTTTGGTGCCAGCCCGCCAATAGTGAACGAACCATTGTCTTCTGTAATACCTCCGGTAACCACTTTATTGTTTTCTTTAATGGCAATGGTGGCATAGGATATCGGCTCTTTTGAAGCTTTATCAACCACCTTACCCGTGACAGATCCCTGGGTTTGGGCGTAAAGATTACCGATTGCGGCAAGCATACAGATTAAGAATAGTTTTAGTTTCATGTTTGATTGTTTTTCTAATTGATGATTATTTCCCGGATGCAAATGTATCGTAATATTCCAGTTGTTTGTATAGCAAAGTACTATTTATAACAGGTTTAAATAGGAACTATCATAAAACCCGGAAATGGATACAATGAATAGACAGAAAAAAGGAGGTTTTGTTACAAAAAAAACGTAAAAAATATGCAAATAAGCGAAGGGGAATATAAAGACTTGAAAATCAATAGTTATTTTTGTTATTTTCAAATTTACAAATTACTGAATTAAACGTATCTTTGCACGCTTAAAATAAATCACCATGACACTATCACAAATTCTTACGCCTCCTATACAAAAAGCGATTCAGGCATTATTTGATGTTACACTCGAAAAAGTTGAATTTCAGGTAACACGCAGGGAGTTTGAAGGCGATATTACAATGGTAATTTTTCCGCTTTTAAAACTGATAAAAAGTAACCCGGTTGAGCTGGGAACAAAAATAGGACAATATCTGGTAGATAATACCGAAGAAGTGGTGCGATTCAATGTGGTTTCAGGATTCCTGAATATCGTGATTGACGATGTTTACTATCTGAATTTTTTCAACACTATAAAAAATGAGGCGCAGTATGGTTTTTGCTCGCCAAAAGAAGGTGATAAGGCCATAATGGTAGAATATTCATCGCCCAATACAAATAAACCGTTGCATTTAGGTCACGTTCGTAATAACCTGTTAGGCTATTCGGTTGCCGAAATCCTAAAAGCAGCCGGTAAAAAAGTGTATAAAACACAAATCATCAACGATAGAGGAATTCATATCTGTAAGTCGATGTTGGCCTGGCAAAAATTTGGTCAGGATCAGACGCCGGAAAGTACCGGACTAAAAGGAGACAAACTGGTAGGGAACTTTTATGTGACGTTTGATAAAGAATACAAACAGCAGATTGCAGCGTTAATGAGTGAAGGTAAAACAGAAGAGGAGGCCAAAAAACAAGCTCCGATCATTCTGGAAGCTCAGGATATGCTACGCAAATGGGAAGCTGGCGATGCTGAAGTTGTAGCACTTTGGAAAAAAATGAACCAATGGGTTTATGACGGATTTGCTGTGACCTACAAAAATCTGGGAGTTAACTTCGATAAAGAATATTTTGAAAGCAATACGTATCTGCTAGGAAAAGATGTGGTACAAATCGGACTGGAAAAAGGCGTTTTCTATAAAAAAGAGGACGGATCGGTTTGGATCGATCTTACCGCCGACGGACTGGATGAAAAGCTGGTATTGCGTTCGGATGGTACGGCCGTTTATATGACACAGGATATCGGAACCGCGATTCAGCGTGTAAAAGATTTCCCGGATGTAGGCGGAATGGTATACACGGTAGGAAACGAACAGGATTACCACTTTAAAGTATTATTCCTGATCCTGAAAAAATTAGGCTTTGATTGGGCTGAAAGTCTATATCATTTGTCCTATGGAATGGTCGAATTGCCTTCTGGAAAAATGAAATCCCGTGAGGGAACGGTAGTGGATGCGGATGATTTAATGGAGGAAATGACCACAACGGCACAATCCATTTCGGAAGAATTAGGAAAACTGGACGGTTATACCGATGCCGAAAAAGCAGCATTGTACAAAGTGATCGGAATGGGAGCGTTAAAATATTTTATGCTAAAAGTGGATCCGAAAAAGAGCATGTTGTTTAATCCGAAAGAATCTGTAGATTTTGCAGGAAACACAGGTCCTTTTATTCAGTACACCTATGCCCGTATTCAATCCATCTTGAGAAAAGCAACTTTTAGTCTCGACGGAACAGCAAGCATTGTTTTGCACGAAAAAGAAAAAGAACTTATAAAGCAGATCGCGTTGTATCCGGAAGTGATCCAAAATGCAGCTTCGCATCATAGTCCGGCGTTAATTGCAAATTATATCTATGATCTGGTAAGAGAGTACAATTCGTTTTATCAATCGGTTTTAATTCTTGGTGAAGAAGACAACCAGAAAAAAGTATTCCGAGTACAGTTATCTAAAAAAGTAGGAGAAATCATAGAATCAGCATTCAGACTTCTGGGTATTCAGGTGCCGGAGCGAATGTAATTCAGGATAAACGATTAAATAATAAGACGGTGAATCAGCCAAAATCATATTTTTTTCAATCACTTGCCATTATTGCCATTTCGATTGTAGCTTTTATTGTTTTTAAATCATTCCTTCCTAAAAAACTGTTTACGGAAACAGGAGGTAGTTCTAAAAATGTTGTAATTGACAGTTTGCTTCTGGAGGCTATTGAAAAAGATAGCATCGATAGAGGAGAAGAGGATACTATTTCCAAACAGCCAATTCAATTTAAGGCTGTGGATGGTATTGTTTTTCCAACAGAAACATTTCAGGATTATAAAGGATTCCAGCATTTGGTTGGATTTTTTGAAAAACTGTTCCAACTGGAAACCAGTCAGGAAGGAAAAGTGCGTATCGCTTATTTTGGGGATTCGATGACGGATGGCGATATGATTGTACAGGATTTTCGTTCGAATTTCCAAAATCGCTTCGGCGGAAATGGTGTCGGTTTTGTAAACATTACTTCAGAATCAGCAGCATCCCGCGGATCGATAAAACACGAATTTTCGACCAATTGGAAAACACAATCGTATCTGAATGTGAAACGTCCCAAAAAACCATTCGGAATTAACGGACATGTGTTTTTTGCAAATGATACGGCGCATGTGGAATGGGTAAAATACAAAGCTTCAAATCTGCAACATCTTAGCGAATTGTATAATCCAACCCTTTTCTACGGAAAGTCAGGAAATAAAGAAGCTAAAGTCGCCTATAAAGTAGGTAACGATACCATTTATAAAAAACTAAATCCATCCCGACTGGTAAATAGTCTGACGTTGGGTAGCACGGTTAAAAACCTGAAAGTGGATTTTATCAAAGCGGATTCTATCCCGGTTTACGGATTTAATTTTGATGATGGTAAAGGAGTGCATGTGGATAATTTTTCGAACAGAGGAAATTCCGGTTTGCCAATCACAACATTCAATACCGAGGTAATGCGCCAATTTCAGGAAAAATTGGGATACGATCTAATTGTTTTGCACTATGGGACCAATGTGTTAAACTACGGTTCGTATAATTATGGATGGTATGAGCGCAAAATGACCAATGTAGTAAATCACCTGAGAGAGTGCTTCCCTGGTGTTGCGATTTTAATTGTATCTACAGCCGATAAATCGACAAAATACGATTTGGAAATGAAAACCGATTCGGCTGTTGTACCACTAACCAATGCACAGAAAAAATATGCCATCCAATCTCAATCCGGATATATCAACCTGTATACCCTTATGGGGGGTGACGGATCCATGGTGAAATGGGTGGAAGAAGCACCGGCATCGGCAAATAAAGATTATACGCACTTTAATCATAGAGGGGCAAAAAAAATATCCGACCTGATCTATAACCAGATCAGCCAGGGATATGAACAGTACAAAAAACTACGTGCGGCCAGAAAAGCACCCGCAGTACCAAAAGCTGTAGTTAAAAAAGACAGTGTGACCGTTAAAAAAGACACTACTCATGTGCAATAAATTCCTTTTTATACTGCTATATGCCTTTTATGGGGGACCTGCTTTTTCCCAGGTCGATTCCCTCGAAACAGTAGTCGATACACTGACTATAGAAGAGCAACCTGTCGTTTACGGCGATAACAAGATTGCGAATACGGCTGTGTTGCAAAAGTTCTTCGAAAAACTATATACGTTGGAAGTTACCGGTAAAGGAAAGGTCAACATTTTGCATGTGGGCGATTCACATATTCAGGCAGATTTGTTCACTGGTGTGGTTCGGAAAAACCTGCAATATAAGTTCGGTAATGCCGGTCTTGGTTTCTCCTTTCCGTATAATCTGGCCAAAACCAATGGAAATTATTATGTTCGCTATTCGTCAAACGAATCCTGGAGCAGTTACCGGAATATCAGCCCGGTAAACGGGAATCCGGTTGGATTAAGCGGTATAGCATTAACAACCAATGCTAAGGATTTTGCTGTGGAAATTAACGTAAAAGATCCGGCATACGAATTTAATACCTTAAAAATACTGACACCACAAGGTCAGAATCTTTTTGATGTGGCAACCAGTTCCAAAACAATCGTATTGGAATCGAATGTTCCGAAAAAAATCAATCATAAAATTAAAAAAGGGGAGGTTATCTCGATCATTGCTGAGAAATACAATGTTTCGGTAGCCGAACTGAAACGAGCCAACGGTTTAAAAAATAATACCATTCGTGCCGGAAAAACATTGCGTATTCCAACGAATGAAATGCAAAAGAAAAGTATTAAACGTTCGGAGTTTATCCCATTATCACTAGAACAGCAGGATGGTGTTTACAGTTATTATAATGCCGAAACGATTAAAAAAATATACCTGTTACCCAATAAAAATGCATCAAAGTTTGCGTTAAACGGGTTGGTGTTTGAAAAAGACAACCCGGGTATAGTTTACAACAGCATTGGTGTTAATGGAGCTAAGTTTTCAGATTATAATAAATACCCATTATTTTTTGATCAGGTTCCGGCATTGCATCCCGATTTGGTGATTGTTTCACTGGGAACGAATGAAACGTTTGATAAAATGGATGTTACAGCTTATATGGCGCAACTAAACCAATTTGTAGAAACGATCAAACAGAAAAATCCGGAAGCCGAAATATTAGTAATGACACCACCACCGTCGTTGTTATACCGTCGCTCTCTGAATACTTTTGCAGCTGACTATACCCGTGAGATTAATACACAATCCGAAAGTAAGCAACATGCGGTTTGGGATATGTTTTCCATTTTTGGAGGACTATACGGGGTGAATAGGAATTACCGTCAGGGATTAATGTCCGGTGATAAGGTACATTATTCCAAAGCAGGCTACGAAAAACAAGGAACACTGTTTACGGAAGCCCTTTTACAAGCCTACGAGAATTATAAAACAAATTTGAAAAATTGATTACGTTTTTGAATATGCAAGATTGGTTTGCCCATAATATAACGTCCCTTTTTACTGGAATTACTGAGGAAACAGTAAAAAATTGGTTTTTATACAATCCGAAAGAGCCGTTGTTGTTTAATACCGGATTATTCCTGGGGTTATTTCTCGTTTTTTATTCGGTCTATATTCTAACCCGAAAAACGTTCCATCTGAGATTGGTCTACGTGATCTGTTTCTCGTTATTTTTCTATTATAAATCCAGTGGAATCTATTTCCTGTTACTACTGGCGTCGTCTGTGGTCGATTATAATCTGGGGAATATTCTGCACCGCGAAAGCAGGGCAACCATAAAAAAGATCTATCTGGCTTTTAGTGTGGTGTTAAACCTGAGCTTTTTGGGGTATTTTAAATATACCAATTTTATAATTGAGAACTATAATGCCCTTTCCGGTGGACATTTCGATTTCCAGAAGATCATCCTTCCGGTTGGAATCTCCTTTTATACCTTTCAGTCGATCAGCTATATCATAGAAGTTTACCGAAAAGAGATTGAGCCAACTAAAAGTTATGTCGATTACCTGTTTTTCGTGTCGTTTTTCCCGCAATTGGTGGCCGGACCTATCGTACGGGCTAAAGACTTTTTGCCTCAGATTTACCAAAAACTAAACATCACGAAAGACGATGTAAACCGGGCATTGTTGTTGATCATTGGAGGATTGATTAAAAAAACAGTAATCTCCGATTATATTTCAATCAACTTTGTCGATCGGGTTTTTGATGCACCATCGAGTTATACAGCGTTCGAAAACCTTATGGCGTCCTATGGCTATGCCATTCAGATCTATTGCGATTTCTCAGGATATTCCGATATGGCTATTGGGGTTGCCTTATTACTGGGATTCAAATTGCCAACCAATTTCCGTACACCGTACCAGTCGGCTTCGATTACCGAGTTCTGGAGAAGATGGCATATTTCATTATCAACCTGGTTAAAAGACTTTTTATATATATCTGTCGGAGGAAATCGTAACGGTTCCTTTGCAGGATTTTTATTCCCGGCACTGTTTTTCTTCGGATTGATCGTTTGGGGAATCAACTATGCGCCTACGAGTAATGTTCCATTAATTCTGGCGGTAAGTTCATTGGTTGTGTTTTCGCTGACATTCCTTTTGTCGCGCGATAGAGAACGTACTATGTTTACCAATGTGAACCTGTTAACAACCATGTTACTGGGCGGTTTGTGGCACGGTGCGAGTCTTCGTTTTATTATTTGGGGTGCATTACATGGAGTGGCTTTGGCTGTTCATAAAATCGTTATCGAATATTTTCCTTCCAAAAAAGAAGAAAAGAAAGGTTTTGGCGGAACAATATGGCATGTATTTGCTGTAATTCTTACGTTCCATTTTGTAACTTTTTGCTGGATCTTTTTCCGGGCTAAAGATTTTGCGACAGCTTTGGAACTGATTCATAATATCGGTAACCTGACATTTGATCCCGAACAATGGAAAGTGATTGCGATGGGTTATAAAAATGTGTTTATACTAATGACGTTTGGTTTTATCTGGCATTTCCTGCCTGAAAAAATTGTAAATACAATGCAGGGAGGTTTCCGGGCGTTGCCAATTGTAGGAAAAGCAATTATTCTCGGATTGGCATATTGGTTGGTTTATGCCACGGCATCGGCAGGGCCACAACCGTTTATTTATTTCCAATTTTAAAATATAAGGAAATATTAAGAAGGTATTATGAGGATCATTCTGTTTTTTTGCTAATTTTGAAACAATTCTGCTAATGCAGATGCCTTGAAAACAATCTAATAATTAATCAAAAATAAGTAAACAATGAAAAAATTAATGGCAATTGCAGCGGTAGCGCTTTTCACAGTATCGATGAATGTTAATGCACAGGAGCAAAAACCAAAAGATAAAAAAGAGTGTTGCTCGGCTAAAGGAAAAGGTGAAGCTAAAAAAGCATGTTGTTCGGCAGATAAAGCAACAGCAAGCACTGAAAAAAAAGCATGTTGTTCTAAAGATGCTAAAAAAGCATAAGGATATTACAACTTTAAAAGCCGCTTATTTAAAGCGGCTTTTTTTATGTCAGAAAGTTGTTGGTCGGTCAGAAAGTATAAGATACGTTTTTACTGTCAGCTCACGATACCTATCTGGAGTTGCGATTGGATTCTATATCTTTTTTCCATTCTTCCACTAATTCTGGAATACGGGTTATAACTTCACGTCCAAAAATTACTTCATCGACTAATCCGATATGCATCAGATCAATCAGTCGGCACAAATAAGATTTTCCTTTCATCCACCAGGTATAATAGTCGTCTATTATTAGATAATTTTTTATTGATTTCCCGGTTTGGGATTGGGCTTCGGATAATTCCCATCCATCCAGTTGAACCGCATAAACACTATCGGACACACGACTGCCGAAAGTAGTGGTGTAATAGTACTCTTTGATTTCCCATATCGCTCTCGGGTTTGTTACCGATGGAAAAACACCATTGGCTCTTCGGGGTAGTACTCGTACCGGAAAATTATCTTCCGTAATGACTGTTAATTCCTTTGGTGCAAAATCACAACTGTAATCTCCTTTATGCATGCAAATAAGCATATTGACAATCCCTTTTAAATAAGCATAGTCTTTTTTCTCTTTTTTTTGCTTGTTTAGTGGCAACGGACAATCGGAACTTAATTCCTTTTTCAAGGAATAAAATAGTTCCTCTGCCTCATTCCGATTCATTAATAGCGGAAAAATGACGTTGGTTAATAATTCTCTCCGGTATTTCATATAGGCAACAATATGCCGACCAAATTCTGTTAAGCCATCATCATTAATCAATTTGCTATAGTTGTAATGATCGTTCTTGAAGGCTTCAATGATTTGTTGAATTGTCGGAACTACAAGATTGGTTTGTGGATTCGCAGCACTCGGTTTTTTGGTAAAACCAAGCCTTTGATTTAATATTTTAATGTTGGCCCAAAATTCCAACGACTGGTTTTTAAATCTTTCGTTTGGTTTCATCTGATTTTAATTTCTGTTCAAATTTTGTTATAAACTCGCTTAATGTCATATTCATTGCTTCAACAAAGGATTTCAATTCGATAAGATCAATCCTTCTTTCGCCATTCTCAATTTTACTGATTAATGACTGTGGAACGCGTAATTGGATCGCCAGATCGTTCTGTCGCATATTGTTGTCGGTTCTTAAATTATATAAGATTTCCCGTAGTATTCGGTATTCTTTACTATAAAGGCTTTTATTCATGAGAACTAAAGTATTGATTGTTACTGCATATCCCAAATCAGGATGTTGTGGCTACATGAAGGGAATTGTTGTAATAATTGCCATTATAATTTTGAAAAGACCTGAATTATGTGCCGCTCAGGTAATAACAGTATTATAAAAAGGGATTAAATGAGAAGGGTATAGTAGCTGTTACTATAAAATTGTAAAATCAATATTATATTTTTTTGAATTCTTTTTAAAAGAATGGGGTAATAATGGTAACAAGATGTCTTAAAAAGGCAGTCAAGTACAGTAATTAATCCTGTAGTTTTAGGTAGCATTGTTTGAAACGGGTTGTAAATATTAATTGATCAATCAATTAAAAAGCATCCGAATATGTAAATCTTTATAATCGGAATAATGGCTTTGTAATTATCCGTTTAATAAAAAAGGATGAATAAAATTCATCCTTATATTTAATTGTGATTTGTCTTACATGTGACTTATAATGGCGCTTACACTTCTATCTGGTAGATCCTTGAAGTTTCTTCCCACGGATGATGGCCATCTCCGATATAGCGAAATCCGTATTTTTCGTAATAACCATTATGATCGGTGGAAAGGTTTAGGTGTTTGAAACCGGCCGCACGGGTATCTTTTTTTGCCCGATCCAATAACAGGGAGCCATAGGCATGACCGCGGTGTGCTTCGGCAATATATATGGCACAAACCCACGGATAGAGATCCATCCGACTGATAAAGTCATTAGTGATCAAACCGGCGCATCCGATGATTTCGGAGTCTTTTTCCAAAAGATACCATTGCGGCAACGGTTGTGGCGCATCGATACAATTACGGATGCAATCTTCATAAATGATAGCCGGAACTTCGGGCCAGCTTTGTTGTAAATAGCGTATTGCGGTGTCTTTATATTCCGGGTTTTCCCGAACAGATAGTATTTTCATTAGGGATAAATTTTTAGTGTTTGAATTCGTATAATATAATCTAGTGAGTGGTGCTTTACAGGTTTATTTTTCCCATTTTTGATTTTCCCGTAATTCCGATAGTAATTTATAAGCTTTTTTTAAACCATATGTGCCGATACCACCGTAATCCGATATAGTTTTAGTTTTCCCGTTGGCATAGGTGATTTTTAAATCATAGGTTTTATCATCGCTCCACGATACAGAATAAGTATCTTTTAATTTTTCAAAATCAATATAATTTAAAAGTAGAACAAGTTCTTTATATTTTTCATCAGTAAGGATTGTTTTATAAGTGCCTTTAATCTCTTTATTGTTTATTTTGTTGTATTCTTCTGCTGTCCAAATTGCCGACTTGTCAGCATGAATAGATAGTTTATATATGGGACAGCTGCCAAAACAAGGTCCACTATCGAATTCAATTTTTTCTATAGTATGATGGGAAGGTTTGTCGTTTTCTTCTATAAAATCACCAAACCGGTAAATTAACGTTTTATAAGCCAGTTGATCTGCTTTGTTTTTGTGGCCAAAATAAAAGGGCTTGTAATAATATTGTATAACAGGAATATGATGATCATTAAATTTTACATCCGCGAGTACACAACTGGGAAATAGGTTAAGATTAATAACGGAAGTTTGATATTTGCGGTTACCCTGATCTAAAAGACAAATTATATATGGAGTATAGGAATCCAAAGTGATCAGAATATCGGTTAGCCCGTTTTGATCAAAATCGGCTTTTACCCATGGTTTTAGATGTAGACTATCCGTCGTTTGCTGACAAATTTTATTCTCAAATTTCAGAGTGTCACTTATTGTGTAATGCTTGTAATGATCGGGATCGATTTGCATAAGAAGTTTGTAAACATCCTGTTTGGTCTGAATACTGTCGATAGCATTATGTTGCTGTTTTAGCGTTTCTTTCTCTGGGATCTCTTTACAGGATTGTAAAAACAATAGTAGCACAAAAAGAGTAGCGTATGGGAAGGCAGTTTTCATGGTCTTTTTTATTTAAGTGAGTATAAAAAATATATTTAAACTATGATTTGTCTTACAAAATAACGCTATGGTAGGAATAAAAGTATAGTAGATATGATAATTATTGTAATAAAAAAACGGCCGGAGCCGTTTCGTTTTATTGTTTTATGAAGAGGTGTCATCATTTTTACCCGGTCGAATGATCATTCGCAATGGCTGGTCTTTCGAAAAATAAGCGACTGTCCAGTTATATAACGTCTGTAATCGGTTGCGATAAGTGACGAGTGACATCAGGTGAATAAACAACCAAACCAACCAGGCAAAGAATCCGTTAAAATGGACTTTCGGTTTTTCAAGGTCTACAACGGCTTTGTTTTTTCCGATAATGGCCATTGAACCTTTGTCATTATAACTAAAAGGCGTTAGTGGTTTTTGGGCTACCATCGCCTTAAAGTTTTTCGCCAGATGTCGCGCCTGTTGTATGGCGACCTGTGCCAACTGCGGATGTCCGTTCGGAAATTTCGGATCGGTAACCTGTATACAGGTATCGCCTACGGCATAGACATTCGGAAAATCTTTAAGTTTGTTGTGTTCGTCCACCTGCATTCGTTTCCCACGACCGTAAACGGTTTCCGGTATTCCGTCAAATAGTTTGGCACTGACTCCGGCTGCCCAGATCAGGGTTTCCGTTTTAATGGTTTTTCCATCGGCAAAATAAACCGTGCCATCTACATAATCTTTAACCTGTGAATTTAATCGCACTTTAACACCAAGTTTCGTTAGTGCTTTATAGGTGTTTTGTTGCGAATTGACACTCATCGGGGCCAAAACGGCCTTCCCGCCGTCGACCAGATAAATGTCGCTTAAGGTATTGGCAAGCTCCGGATATTCTTTTTGCATGATCCCGTTACGCATTTCGGCAAACATTCCCGATAATTCCACTCCGGTTGGTCCGCCGCCGGCAACGACTATGGTTAGCAACTGACGTCTTCTGCGCGGATCTTCGCAAATAGCCGCTTTTTCCATTTGTTGCAATAAACGGTTTCGCATTTCGACAGCATCGTTTAACGTTTTCATCGGAATGGCATTTTTACGAACATTATCCATTCCGAAATAATTACTCTCGGCACCGGTGGCAAATACAAGCTGATCATATTCTAATTCGCCATTCGAAAGCAGTACTTTGTTGTTTTTGGTATCAACCCGAAGGAGTTCCGCCAATCGGAATGTAATGTTTTTTTTGCCCGAAAATAATTTCCGGAACGGATAACTAATACTGGAAGGTTCCAGAAAAGCGGTCGCTACCTGATAGATTAGCGGTGGGAAAAAATTATAATTGTTCTTGTCGACCAGTATTACCTGAAAATTGGTATTGTTGGCCAATGCTTTTGCCAGATTGATCCCGGCAAAACCACCTCCTATGATGACTATTTTCATACGCGTAGTATTTTTAAAAACAAGATGTTTTTACAGTAGTATTCGTGTTAAAGCAACACTATAAATTTACCCATTTATAAACGGATAACCAATTGGAAAACACTATTTCATATAAAATATAACAAAGCATTAACTTTTAAACACTATTTTCATCGATACAATAAAAAAAGCGATAAAATAAAATTAAGTCACCAAAACAGGACTTATGTTTTTTGAAAAAAATTGACATGATCGATCTGAAAGTATCCGTTTTTGAGTCGGAATCCTTTATAATGTTGTCTAATTCGCAAAAGGATACGCCTGTGGTTGCAATTCCTGTTTTTTTGTGGAACGATTCTGTGGAACTTCAAAATCAAATTCTTAAATTTGCACCTCATTAAACGAAACACAGAATCATGTTTGATAATTTAAGTGATAAACTCGATAAAGCCTTTCATATATTAAAAGGTCATGGAAAAATTACGGAAGTAAACGTTGCTGATACCTTAAAGGAAGTGCGTAGAGCGTTACTGGATGCCGACGTTAACTTTAAAATTGCCAAAGATTTTACCACACGTGTAAAAGAAAAAGCCATCGGTGAGGATGTATTGACAACCTTACAACCAGGCCAGTTAATGGTGAAAATCGTTAAGGATGAATTAACCGAGTTGATGGGTGGTGATGTTGCCGGGGTTAATTTATCTGGAAATCCATCTGTGATTTTGATGTCCGGTTTACAGGGATCCGGTAAAACCACTTTCTCCGGGAAGCTGGCAAATTTCCTGAAAACAAAGAAAAACAAAAAGCCATTATTGGTAGCATGTGATATTTACCGACCGGCAGCGATCAATCAGTTGCACGTAGTTGGTGATCAAATCGGTGTGGAGGTATATTCCGAGCCGGAAAATAAAAACCCGGTTGAAATTGCTCAAAATGCAATTAAACACGCAAAAGCCAATGGTTATAATGTGGTGATCGTCGATACAGCCGGACGTTTGGCGGTTGATGAAGAGATGATGACCGAGATTGCGAATGTTCATAAAGCAATCGAACCTCAGGAAACCCTTTTTGTAGTGGATTCCATGACGGGGCAGGATGCGGTAAATACGGCAAAAGCATTTAACGATCGCCTGAATTTCGACGGAGTTGTTCTAACAAAATTAGATGGTGATACCCGTGGTGGAGCGGCGATTTCGATTAAATCGGTTGTAAACAAACCGATCAAGTTTATCGGAACCGGAGAAAAAATGGAAGCGATCGATGTTTTCTACCCGTCGCGTATGGCCGACCGTATTTTAGGTATGGGAGACGTGGTATCCTTAGTGGAAAGAGCTCAGGAACAATACGACGAAGAGGAAGCACGAAAATTGCAAAAGAAAATCGCGAAAAATGAATTCGGATTTGACGACTTCCTGACGCAAATTCAGCAGGTTAAGAAAATGGGTAACATGAAAGACCTTGTCGGAATGATTCCCGGAGCTGGAAAAGCGTTGAAAGACGTAGAAATCGAAGACGATGCTTTTAAACATATTGAAGCGATTATTCATTCGATGACACCGGACGAACGAAAAAAACCGGCACTATTGGATGCGAAACGTAAAGCAAGAGTCGCGAAAGGATCCGGAACCAATATTCAGCAGGTAAATCAATTGCTGAAACAATTCGACCAGATGAGCAAAATGATGAAGATGATGCAGGGAGTAGGTGGGAAAAACCTGATGCGAATGATGGGAGGAATGAAAGGAATGAGATAAAATAAAGACGCGATTAGTCGCGTCTTCTTTTTTAGATAAAAACAACACACAAATACATACGAATGCAACTACTAGACGGAAAAAAGATTTCGGAGGAAATCAAAAATGAAATTGCTGCCGAAGTGCAGAAAATGAAAGAAAACGGAGAAAAGGTGCCACACCTGGCGGCTGTAATTGTTGGAAACGACGGTGCGAGTCTTACTTATGTAGGTAGTAAAGTAAAGGCTTGCGAAAGAGTGGGCTTCGAATCGACTCTGGTAAAATTACCAAGTACGACTTCGGAAACGGAATTACTGAAAAAAATCAAAGAGCTCAATGAAGATGATGCTATCGACGGATTTATCGTGCAATTGCCGTTACCGGATCAGATTGATACGCAAAAAGTATTAATGGCGATCGATCCGAGTAAAGATGTGGATGGTTTCCATCCGGAAAATTTCGGAAAAATGGCACTGGATATGACAACGTTTATTCCGGCAACACCATTTGGAATCCTGGAATTGTTAGAGCGCTACAATGTGGAAACAAAAGGAAAGCACACGGTAGTAATCGGAAGAAGTCATATTGTTGGACGTCCGATGAGTATTTTGATGGGAAGAAAAGGTTTTCCAGGAAATTCAACAGTAACCTTAACGCATAGTCATACTAAAAATATTACCCAGATCACCAGTCAGGCGGATATTATTATCACGGCATTGGGAGTTCCTAATTATCTGAAAGCCGAAATGGTTAAGGATGATGTAGTGATCATCGATGTGGGAATTACACGAGTGGCAGATGAAAAATCGGAAAAAGGATATGTGATCACCGGAGATGTGGATTTTGATAATGTAAGTAAAAAAGCAGCCTTTATTACGCCGGTACCGGGAGGTGTTGGTCCGATGACTATCGCAATGTTGATGAAAAATACATTATTGGCAAGAGAACAAAAAAGATTAAAAGCAAAATAAAATGATCATTACCGAGGTAACCTCACAAAATCAATTGGAAATTGTAAAGTCTTTGGCCTATACCATCTGGCCGGATGCTTACGGTGCTATTTTATCGGAAGCGCAATTGGATTACATGCTTGATCAAATATATGCAATTCCGGCATTGGAGCAGCAACAGGAAAGTGGACAACAATTTGTTTTGGCGGAAGAAGATGGGGTGTATTATGGATTTGCTTCTTTTCAGGTTAATTACAAGGAAGGGAAAACCAAGTTGCATAAAATATATGTGCTACCACAAACACAAGGTAAGGGAGTTGGAAAGTCACTTTTGCAATATGTGGAAGCTGCAGTTGATCAAAATAATAATTCTGCCTTGTTGTTAAATGTAAACCGTTTTAATAAAGCCATCGATTTTTATAAGAAACAGGGATTTGTTGTGATCGGTGAAGAAGATATTGCTATCGGTGAAGGTTATCTGATGGAAGATTATGTAATGGAGAAGAAAATAAAATAATAGAAGCCGCAGGATTTCTTGCGGTTTTTTATTTTTATACCAGACAGGTTTCAAAAACCTGTCTGGTATTTTTATTATATAAAGTATCTTGATCAAAAGTATTTTTGGGTTGGATTTAGTGCTACCTATATATAGTAGTAGCTTTTTTATTTAGAGAAGACCGATTTTTCACAACGGATCAGATATTATTTTTCAGAAAATGCACCTATATATAGATATACTGCCACGAATTTCGTTCCACCTGACAGGTTT